>Ga0206126_10000058_pt1 | contig 138142 bp, 137 predicted proteins | sample Helgoland_Spring_5_FD_148621 | JGI IMG/M metagenome (GOLD analysis project Ga0206126, IMG submission 148621) | Pelagic subsurface seawater microbial communities from Kabeltonne, Helgoland, North Sea - Helgoland_Spring_Bloom_20160412_1 | ecosystem: Environmental > Aquatic > Marine > Epipelagic...
TTTATGTTTCTAGTTTAAGCAAGACTGGTTTAGTATCAGATACTGAGTATGAGTGGGAGGTTCGTGCATTTTGTGATTCTTCTATGATAGGTGTTTCTGATTGGAATGATAAAGACTTTGAGACTTTTAGTGTGCCTTGTGCATTGCCAAATAATTTAAGTGTTAGTAATATTGGTTTAGATAGGGTAACTATGAATTGGGCAGCTACGTCTAATGCTAATCATTATGATGTGAGAATAAGGCCTCAAGGAGGTTCATGGATTAATTTATTTAACGTGTACGGAACTTCTAAAACTAAATATGTATTGTCTTCAGGATCAACATATGAATGGCAAGTAAGAGGTGTTTGTTCAAGTGATACGTCTGATGTTTCGGCATGGACCGCTACACAAACTGTAAATACTTTAACTCCTTGTGCTAAGCCACAAAATACGGTAGTTAGTTCTATAACTTCTAGTCAAGCAATGCTTGGATGGGATGTAGGTTCTGCAGCAACTTCATATGATGTAAGATTTAAATTACAAGGTTCTGCTTGGGGAGCATGGCAGTATACTAATGGTGTTACAACTAATCAATTATTGCAAACAAGTTTAAGTGCGGGAACATATTATCATTGGCAAGTAAGAGCTGTTTGTGGCTCTTCAACTAACAAGTCAGGATGGACTTCTTACAATACATTTTCAACATTATCATCAAACAGAATAACAGCTGGAGATACAAAATTAGGAGAAAACTTAAATGTATATCCTAATCCAACGCAAGGAATATTTAACATTAGTTTTATTGCTGAAAAAGTAGATGATTTTGAAATTACGATAGTTGATGCCTTTGGTAAATTAGTGTCTTATGAAGATAAACAAGACTTCATTGGAGAGTATACTAAAAAGGTTGATTTATCAAATTGGCCTAGAGGTATTTATATGGTTCAGATTAAAACTCAAGACTCATTTGTAAGTAAAAGAATTGTGCTTCAGTAAATTATTTGTGAGATTGAATAAATCTCCCTATATTTGCAACCGAAAATAGAGAAGGAAAGGGAAGAGGCAGTTAGCCTCTTCTTTTTTTACATAGTATATGATAAGCAAAGAAGAAATAAAAAAAGTTGCAGCACCAAAGATTAAAGAACTAGATGGTTTTTTAGTGGATGTAAAAGTAAATTCTGCCAATGTGATTACTGTCTTTTTCGACAGAATGGAGGGGGTTCAGGTAGAACATTGCTTAGTAATTAGTAAATTTGTAGAAGAACATTTTGATAGAGAGGTGGAGGATTATGAACTTACTGTATGTTCGGCTGGGCTTGATAATTCTTTTATGGTTGATGAACAATATCAAAAATACATTGGAAAGGAAGTTGGTGTATTACTCACTAACGGAAAAAGAAAAACAGGGATTATTTTATCCTATGATGATACTTTAATGCTTGAGGTTGCAAAAAAGAAAAAAGGAAGTAGAAAAGAATATATTATGGAGGAAGTAAGCATCCCTAAAGAGGAAATAAAGGAGACAAAACTTAAAATAAATTTTAAATAAAAGTAATGGAAGTAGAAAATCTAATTGAATCGTTTTCAGAGTTTAAAGAGGTTAAGAATATTGATCGTGAAACTATGATGAACATCTTAGAGGATGTTTTTAAAGCGGTATTGGCTAAAAAATATGATGAAGAAGGAAACTTTGATGTCATTATTAATGTTGATAAAGGGGATTTGGAAATTTGGAGAAACAGGGAGGTTGTTGAAGATGGAGATGTAGAAATTCCAATTGCTCAAATTTCTTTATCTGATGCTTTAAAAATTGAAGATGATTATGAAGTAGGTGAAGAGGTTTCTGAACAAGTAAGTTTTGAATCTGAGTTTGGAAGAAGACAAGTTCTTTCAATCCGTCAACACCTTATGGCTCGTATTGCTGACCAGCATAGAGATGAGTTAATGAAGCGTTATGAAGAAAGAATTGGTGAAATTATTCATGGTGAGGTTTATCAAATTTGGAGAAATGAAATCTTATTGCAAGATGATGAAGGAAATGATTTATCTTTACCAAAATTAGAGCAAATCCCTAAAGATTACTTTAAAAAAGGAGAGTCAGTAAGGGCTGTAATTAAAGAGGTTACCCTTAAAAATAACAAAGCTAATATTGTGCTTTCTCGTATTGTGCCAGAATTTATTGAGCGTTTATTTGAGCAAGAAGTTCCTGAGGTATTTGATGGAATTATTACAATTAAAAATGTAGTAAGAGTTCCAGGAGAAAGAGCAAAAGTAGCTGTAGAATCTTATGATGATAGAATTGATCCTGTTGGGGCTTGTGTAGGGATGAAAGGCTCAAGAATTCATGGTATTGTCCGTGAACTAAAGAATGAAAATATTGATGTAGTTAACTATACTGAGAATTCTCAATTGTTAATTTCACGTGCTTTGAGCCCTGCAAAAATCACTTCAGTAACGCTTGATGATGAAAAAATGAGAGCAAGTGTATTTATGGATGCAGATCAAGTATCTTTAGCAATTGGTAGAGGAGGACATAATATTAATCTTGCAGGTAAATTGTCAGGATACGATATTGATGTATATAGAGATAAGGATAGTTTTGAAGATGATGTTGCTATTGATGAGTTTACTGATGAAATTGAAGCTTGGGTAATTGATGCTCTAAAAGCAATTGGTTGCGATACAGCAAAAAGTGTATTGGATATTTCAGCTGCTGATTTAGTATTAAGAACTGATTTAGAAATAGAAACAGTTGAAGATGTGTTGAGCATTTTAAGTTCAGAATTTGAAGATTAATAAAATAATTAAGACCTAAGTATGTCAGATAAAAAAATCGTAAGGTTAAATAAATTGGTTAAGGAATTTAATGTCAGTATTGACAGGATATATGCATTCCTTGAGGCTAAGGGTATTGAGGATTTAAAACCTAATACTAAAGTTTCACATGATGTATATATGGATTTGTTAGGTGAGTTTGATTCTGAAAAGAAAGCAAAACTATCTGCTGAATTATTAGCTAAAGAAAAAGAATTGGCTAAAGCTGAAGAGATTATTAAGCAGCAAGAGGCTGAAGAAAAAGCGCAAAAGAAAGCTGAGGATAAGGCTAAAGTAGAAGCAGAAAAGAAAGCTAAGCAAAAAGCTGAAGAAAAAGCAGCTGCTGAAAAGCAAGAATCTGAAGAAAAAGAAAGTACACCTGCACCTGTTAAAGATGAAGTAATTAAGGCTAAAGTTGCAAAAAAGGAACTAAAGGTTTTAGGTAAGGTTGATATAGCTCCTAAGAAAACAACAAAGCCAAAAACAGAAACTCCTAAGGATAAAGAAGAGCCAAAGCCAGCTGAAAAAGTAGAAGAGCCTAAAAAGGAAGATGGAATTATTAAGGCATCAGCTGGAAAGCTGAGAGGAGTAAAAACTACTGGGCAAAAAATTGATTTAACTCAATTTAAGAAGCCAGAAAAAGTTGAGAAGAAAAAGAGAACTAGAATTGTAAAAGCCAAAGTTGATCCTAGGAAATTTAAGAAAGGAAAACGCCCAGTTAAAGCACCTGTTGAAATTTCTCCTGAGGAAGCTCAAAAGCGAGTAAGAGAAACTTTAGCAAAATTACAAGGTAGAGGAGGTAAAAAATCATCTGTAAAAAATAGAAGAGATAAAAGACAAGCGCATAGAGAGGTTGCAGATGAGGAAAATCAACAAAAAGTAGCAGGAAACCAAACAATCAAAATTGCAGAATTTGCAACTGCAAGTGAATTGGCATCTTTAATGGATGTTGCAGTTACTGAAATTGTAACTACTTGTATGGGGCTTGGCATGATGGTAAGTATGAACCAAAGATTAGATGCTGATACCATTCAAATGCTGGTAGAAGATTTTGGTTTTAAAGTTGAATTTGTTGGAGCTGATGTGCAAGAATCTATTGAAGAGATTGTTGATACAGAAGAACAATTGGAAACTCGTGCACCAATTATTACAATTATGGGGCATGTTGATCATGGTAAAACATCTTTAATGGATTACATTAGAAATACCAATGTTATTGCTGGTGAATCTGGTGGAATTACTCAGCATATTGGAGCTTATGAAGTTACATTAGAATCAGGTAAAAGAATTTCATTTTTAGATACTCCAGGGCATGAGGCTTTTACTGCTATGCGTGCCAGAGGAGCAAAAGTTACTGATATTGTTGTAGTTGTAGTAGCTGCTGATGATAGAGTGATGCCACAGACTAAAGAGGCAATTAGCCATGCACAAGCAGCTGGGGTGCCAATTATTTTTGCAATTAATAAAATTGATCGCCCAACTGCTGATGTAGAAAAAATTAAAGGTGAATTAGCAGAAATGAATTTATTAGTTGAAGATTGGGGTGGGAAATACCAGTCACAAGATATTTCAGCTAAAGTTGGTACTGGCGTTCCTGAAATTTTAGAAAAAATTATTTTAGAAGCCGAAATGCTTGATCTAAAAGCAAATCCTAATAGGAATGCACAAGGAACAGTAATTGAGGCGTCATTAGATAAAGGTAAAGGGTATCTGTCTACAATATTGGTTCAAAAAGGAACATTAAATGTTGGTGATTATGTATTGGCAGGCTCTTTCTCTGGAAAAGTAAAAGCGTTATTAAATGAAAGAGGGGAAACAAGAAATGATGCAGGTCCTTCTACTCCTGTAGTGTTACTAGGTTTAGATGGGGCGCCAACAGCAGGTGATGAATTCCATGTGATGGAAAGTGAGCAAGAGGCTAAAAAGATAGCTTCAAGAAGAGCTCAATTACAAAGAGAGCAAAGTGTAAGAACACAAAAACACTTAACACTTGATGAAATTGGTAGAAGAATTGCTTTAGGTGATTTCCAAGAAATAAATGTGATTATTAAAGGGGATGTAGATGGTTCTATTGAAGCATTGTCAGATACTTTACAACAACTTTCTACAGAAGAAATTAAAGTAAATATTATTCAAAAAGCAGTTGGTCAGATTACTGAATCGGATGTAATGTTAGCTGCAGCTTCTGATGCTATTATTATTGGTTTCCAGGTTAGACCTTCATTACAAGCTCGTAAATTAGCTGAAACAGAACAAATTGATATTAGATTATATTCTATTATTTACAAAGCAATTGAAGAATTGAAATTGGCAATGGAGGGTATGCTTTCACCTGATGTTGAAGAAAAAATTGTTTGTAATATTGAAATTAGAGAGACATTTAAGATTTCTAAAATAGGAACTATTGCAGGTTGTATGGTATTAGATGGTTCGTTAACAAGAAACACAGGAGTAAGGCTTATTCGTGATGGTGTTGTAGTTTACACAGGTAAATTATCATCATTAAAACGATTCAAGGATGATGTTACTGAGGTAAGAAAAGGATTTGAGTGCGGTATGTCAATCGAAAATTATAACGACCTTAAAGTAGGTGATATTATTGAAGGTTATGAAGAGGTAGAAGTAAAAAGAGTATTAAACTAAACTCTTAATTTTTTAACTGAGAAAAATTAATGATCTCAGGAACAGGATAAGCACCAGGAAAGTTTTTACTTATCTGGTGTTTTATTTTTATAGCTTCTAATTTAGTTCTGCAATTCCCTACGCGCACTCTATAGTAAGGAGCGTCATATTCTAAATAGGCAGGAATTTCAGGATATAGTTTGATGAAATCAATTTTTAATTGCTTTATTTCTTCTTGTTTTGCTTTAAACATGAGCTGAACACGCCAACCTTCTACACCATTTTTGGCCTTTAGGATGTTTTCATATTTATGAACTAAAGCATCTATTCCTTTTTCATTAATACTAGTAATATCTCCATTTTCCGACAAAGTAGTATCAGTTTGGGCTGCTAATAAAAAAGGGAAAAGAGTAAATAAAAAGAATAATTTTTTCATCCTTCAAAAATATAAAATAAAATGAGTTTGCTTTTCCTATTTTTGCAAAGTGAGACAAGTCTATACATTTCAGATTAATAAGCCAAGTGATTTAAGGGGTCAACTGCTTTCAAAAAGTAAAGAAGTTGATTATATCAGCATTTTGGATTCTAATACACAGACTACTCGCCCAAATTTACCTGCTGATTATATTAATTATGATTTAATAGCAGGAGTAGATGAGCTTGATATACTTGAAGTGAATAAAAATTCATTTATTCAGTTAAAGAATTTTCATCAGAAAAATCAGGATTGGTTGTTTGGTTACCTTTCTTATGATTTAAAAAATGAAGTAGAGAAACTCACTTCAAAAAATCATGATGGAATAAAAGCGCCCTTATTATCTTTTTTTATTCCTAAATATGTATTGCTGTTAAAAGGGAATGTGTTGGAAATTCATACTTATGAGCTTAAAGAAAATTGTGAGCAATTTATTGCAAATTTTAAAGTAACTAATGAGGTAAAAATAAGTAGCATTTTACTTCAACAAAGAGATACTCAAGAAAAGTATTTGCAAAAAATAGAAAAAATAAAAAAACATATTCAGAGGGGAGATATTTATGAAATGAATTATTGTCAGGAGTTTTTTGCTGAGAATATAAATCTAAATCCTGAGGCAGTTTTTCAGCAATTAAATAATAATGCAACTACTCCTTTTGCTTCTTTTTTAAAGTTAAATAACTTGTATGCAATGTGTGCTAGTCCTGAGCGATTTATTAAGAAATTAGGAAATAAACTTATTTCTCAACCAATTAAAGGAACAAGGAAAAGAGGCGTAAATATTAATGAAGATATAGCATTGATTGAGGAATTGGTAAAAAGTGAGAAGGATATTTCAGAGAATATTATGATTACTGATTTGGTGCGCAATGATTTGTCAATTACAGCATCAAAAGGAAGTGTTAAAGTTGATGAATTATGTGAAGTATATACTTTTGAAAAAGTACATCAGATGATTACAACTATTACTTCAGAGGTAGATAGTAAGGTGCATTTTTCTGAAATCTTAAAATCAGTTTTTCCAATGGGATCAATGACAGGAGCTCCAAAATTAAGGGCTATGGAATTGATTGAAGAGTTTGAGAATTTTAAGAGAGGTGTATTCTCAGGAGCGATCGGTTATATTACGCCAAAAGGAGATTTTGATTTTAATGTTGTTATCCGAACAATTTTGTATAATGCAAGCACAAAATACCTTTCGGTAGGTGTTGGTGGCGCTATTACTATTAAGTCAGATGAACAGGAGGAATATGAGGAGTGTTTAGTAAAGGTAAAACCAATTTTTGAGGTGTTAAATTTTCAATTAGATGAAAAATAAAGTACAGAATTTTATTTTAGAAAAATCTCTTTTTTCAAGGGAGGATAAGCTTATATTGGGCATAAGTGGTGGGGCTGATAGCGTATGTCTAATGCATATTTTATTGGCTTTAGGCTATCGATTTGACTTGGCACATTGCAACTTTAATTTAAGAGGAAAGGAAACGGATGAAGATGAGGTTTTTGTTCAGGAGTTAGCCAAAAAACATCAACTTAAACTTCATGTAAAGCAATTTGATACAGAAGGTTATGCGGCTGAAAATAAAATTTCTACTCAAATGGCAGCTCGTGATTTGCGTTATGCTTGGTTCAATCATTTATTACTAACCAAAAATGCAAAGTATATTGCTATTGCTCATCATGAAAATGATGATATAGAAACATTTTTTATTAATTTAATTAGAGGATCTGGGTTAAAAGGCTTGCTTGGGATTTCAGAAAAAACGAATAGTATTGTAAGGCCATTAATGGCGATTACTCGTGATGAAATAGAAAGTTATTTAGATGAAAATAAGTTAAGGTATAGGGACGATAGTAGTAATTCATCTGTCAAATATTTACGCAATAAAATTAGACATGAACTTATGCCTTTATTAGCTGAGATGAACCCAAGTATTCAGCAAACAATTTCAGAAGAGATGAGAATTTTAGAAGGTGTTTCTCAAGTGTATTCTTGCAAAATTGAAGAGGTAAGAAAAGATTTAATGCAAGAAAAAAATGGAATTGTGCAGTTTGAAACTTCTGATTTATTGGCATTAAAACCACTTCATAATTATTTGTATGAGTTATTAAGTCCTTATGGATTTGTAACTATTGATGCAATTGCAAAAGCATTAAAAGGGCAAAGTGGAAAGCAGTTCTTTTCAAATACTCATCAGTTGCTAGTTGATAGAGAATTTATTTTTATAAGCGAATTGGATGTAAAGAAAAATGAGTCAATTACTATTGAAGAAATGACTAAGGAAATCAAGCATCCTATTCAATTAAATTTTTCAAAAACGGATAATTTGGAGTGGATAAAGAACAAGAACATTGCACAACTGGATTACGATAAGTTACAATTTCCATTAACTTTACGAAAATGGAAAAAAGGAGATAAATTTATGCCTCTGGGTATGCAAACTTTTAAAAAATTAAGCGATTTTTTTATTGATAATAAATTTTCAATTTTAGACAAAAATAAGCAATGGCTACTTTGTTCTAATAACGATATTGTATGGGTTGTTGGGCATAGAATTGATGAGAGATATAAATTGCAATCCAAAACAAAAAAAGTGTACATTGCACAAATTTAAATTTATAAAGGAATGTCAGATTTTGATTTTATAGAAAAGCAGTATTTAGGGCTGAATAAAATGTCATTAACAAGAAGAATGTCCTTGGCAATTTTTTGTTTGGTGGCTTATTATTGGCGTGAAAACCATGATAAAGCAGGAGAATTATACTTCTTTATTGGCATTGGCATTATGATAATTTCAATGTTGCTATTTTTCATTTTGCATTTTAAAACCAAAGTCATAAATGGGAGTATTATTTTGGATGGACTTTGGACTTCCCGAAAAGTAAAGATTGATACAGCTAGTATTGTATCGGCTAAAAAAGTAAAATACAGCAAATATTTTTTGAATCGTTCCGTTTACAATTTACATTTGAAAGGCACAATTCGTTTTTATACAAGAGGAGTTGATGCTGTTGAATTGATTGATAAAGATGGTTTGGTTTACCTTATTGGTAGTCAAAAAACAGATGAGTTAGCTAGAGTAATAAATAACAAGTTAAAAAAATAATGAAGAAGATAATAAGCATATTATTTGCACTAATAAGTGTAGTTTCATCTGCACAAATTTTCACTCCTGTTGAGTGGGAGTTTTCGCAAAAGCAGCTTTCTGATACTGAAATAGAATTGCAATTTAAAGCCAATATTGATGAGGGCTGGCATTTATATTCTCAGCACATTGCTGATGATGGTCCAGTTCCTACTGAATTTACTTTTATTACTGAAGGGAGTTATGAGTTAATTGATAATGTTATTGAAGGAGAGCCAATTGAAGAGTTTGATCCTAACTTTGATATGGTATTAAAGTACTTTGGGCATGAAGCTATTTTTACACAAAAGATAAAAATTACTTCTGCTGAAGATTTTACATTAGCTGGAGATGTCTATTTTATGGTTTGTGATGAGGCACAATGTTTACCTCCTGAGGTGGCAGAATTTTCTTTTAAAATAAAAGGAGTTGATGGAGGTTCAGTTGTTGCTGAAACTGAAAATACTACTGATAAAAAAGAAGGGAAAGGAATGTGGGGATTATTTTTTATTGCTTTTATAAGTGGTTTTGCAGCACTTTTAACGCCTTGTGTTTTCCCTATGATTCCTATGACGGTTTCATTCTTTACTAAGCAAAGTAAAACAAAGGCTAAAGGAATTGCAAATGCTATTATTTACGGACTTTCTATCATTGTTATTTATGTTGCTTTAGGAGTAGGAGTGTCATCAGTATTTGGAGCTGATGCCTTGAATAATATGGCAACTAATGTTTATTTTAATATTGGTTTCTTTTTACTGCTTATTGTTTTTGCAGCATCATTCTTAGGTGCCTTTGAAATTCAATTACCAGCTTCTTGGACAAATAAAAGTGTAGAAGCTGAAGGTAAGGGCGGTTTGATAGGAATTTTCTTTATGGCCTTTACTTTGGCTTTAGTGTCTTTTTCATGCACTGGTCCTATCGTAGGAACTTTATTGGTTGAAGCGGCAACTGGAGGGTATATGGGGCCTATTATCGGTATGCTTGGTTTCTCATTAGCTATTGCCTTGCCGTTTGCTTTATTTGCAGCTTTCCCAGGATGGTTAAATTCATTGCCGCAATCAGGAGGATGGTTAAATTCAGTAAAAGTTACATTAGGATTCTTAGAGATTGCTTTAGCATTCAAATTTTTGTCAAATGCTGATTTAGTAATGCAAACACATTGGTTGGAGCGTGAGTTATTTATTGCAATTTGGATTATGATTTTCGGGCTGTTGACTATGTATCTTTTAGGGTTCTTAAAATTTGCTCATGATTCGGATTTAAAACACATTTCGGTAGGTCGTTTGAGTGTTGCAATTTTAACAGGGACTTTAACTTTATACATGATTCCAGGTTTATGGGGAGCGCCTTTAAAATTGATTTCAGCATTTCCACCTCCACTGGAATATTCGGAATCTCCTTATGGTGTAGGATATACCTTAGGTGGAGAAACCTCTTCTCATGTAGAAGAACAACATCTTGGTCCGCAAGGGATAATGGCATTTAATGACTATGACTTGGGAGTTGCCTATGCAAAAGAGACTGGATTACCTATTGTAATTGATTTTACAGGTAAGGCTTGTGTTAATTGCAGAAAGATGGAACAAGATGTTTGGTCAGATCCAATAATTAAAGATATCCTGAAAAATAAAGTTGTATTAATTTCACTTTATGTTGATTTAAAAACTAAACTTCCGAAAGATAAGCAATATGAAACTACACTTGCTGGTAAATCTAAAAAAGTACGATCTATTGGTGATCAGTGGATGGTATTGCAAGCGAATACTTACGGTACAAATTCTCAGCCTTATTATGTTTTCTTAAATCATAAAGAAGAAATGTTAGTAGAAAATGCCAATTACCAAGATTATGGAACGGTAGAACTTTTTAAAGATTGGTTAAATAGAGGACTCAAAGAATTTAAAAAATAGAAATATGCTAGTAAAAACCTACGGTAGTGCAGTTAGTGGTATTCATGCCACATCATACAATATCAGATGTTGCTTTAGTTGGTGGAGGTACAAATCCTCAGCCTGGAGAAATATCCTTAGCTCATAATGGAGTTTTATTTTTGGATGAGTTGCCAGAATTTAAGCGAACAGTTTTAGAGGTTATGCGTCAACCATTGGAGGATAGAGTGGTAACAATTTCTCGTGCTAAATCATCTGTAGATTATCCGGCAAATTTTATGTTGGTTTCCTCAATGAATCCTTGCCCTTGTGGTTATTATAATCATCCTGATAAGGACTGTTTATGTCCTCCGGGAATGGTGCAAAAATACTTAAACAAAATATCAGGACCTCTGTTGGATAGGATTGATTTACATGTTGAGGTTACTCCTGTTAGTTTTGACGAGTTAGCATCTAAAGCAAAAGGAGAAAATAGTGCAAGTATTAGAAAAAGAGTGATTGAGGCAAGAGAGTTGCAAGGTGAAAGATACAAAGAAAATGATGGGATACATGCTAATGCTCAAATGAGTACTAAGCAGTTGCAAATTTATTTTAAGTTGAATTCTGAGAGTCAACAGCTTTTGAAAATGGCTATGACTAAGTTAGATTTATCAGCTAGGGCTTATGATAGAATATTGAAAGTTGCTCGTACTATTGCTGATTTAGAAAAAAGTGAGCTTATTACTTCCGAACACATTGCTGAGGCAATACAGTATCGCTCTTTAGACAGAGAGGGTTGGGCAGGATAAAATGCTTATATTCGCACTTTAAAATTTTAATACAACATGGCAAAAAAGAAAATTATTACTAAAAAGTCAGAGGCTTTTTTAGAGAAATATTTGAATAACCCTTCTCCAACAGGCTTTGAAAGTGGAGGTCAGAAATTATGGTTAGACTATATCAGCCCTTATATTGATGAACATTTTGTAGATACTTACGGAACAGTTGTTGGTGTAATTAATCCTGAAGCAAAGTATAAGGTAGTTATTGAAGCGCATGCTGATGAAATCTCATGGTTTGTGCATTATATTACAAAAGATGGGTATATTTACTTGAGAAGGAATGGTGGTTCTGATCATCAGATTGCTCCTTCCAAAAGAGTAAATATTCATACTAAAAAAGGAATGGTAAAAGCTGTTTTTGGTTGGCCAGCAATTCATACAAGAAGTGGCGCAACTGAAAAATCACCAAAACTGGATAATATCTTTTTGGACTGTGGTGCAAAGGATAAAGAAGAAGTAGAAAAATTAGGAATTCATGTAGGTTGTGTAGTTACTTATGAGGATGAATTTATGATTTTGAATAAAAACTTTTATGTAGGTAGGGCATTGGATAATCGTATTGGTGGGTTTATGATTGCTGAGGTGGCGCGTTTGCTAAAAGAAAATAAAGTGAAATTACCTTTCGGATTGTACATTACAAATTCAGTTCAGGAAGAAGTTGGACTTAGAGGAGCACAAATGATTGTGGAGAGAATTAGGCCTGATGTTGCAATTGTAACGGATGTGTGTCATGATACAGGTACTCCAATGATTAATAAAATTAAACAAGGAGATACTAAATGTGGTGCTGGTCCAGTATTGACTTATGGCCCTGCAGTACAAAATAATTTGTTGGAGTTAATTATGACTGCTGCAGAAAAGAACAAGATTCCTTTCCAAAGAGCTGCAGCTTCTCGTGCAACTGGTACGGATACAGATGCTTTTGCTTATTCTACTGGTGGGGTGGCTTCTTCATTAATATCATTGGCACTAAGGTATATGCACACTACAGTAGAAAGTGTACATAAAGATGATGTTGAAAATGTAATTCGTTTGATTTACGAATCATTACAGAAAATTAAAAATAATCATGATTTCAGATATTTGAAATAAAATGATTAAAGTTTTTAGGTTAGTATTTTTAAATATAAAGGGAATTGCATTTTATTTTAAGAGCTTTCTAATTTTAAAACGACAAAAGGGAAAAGATTTAAATTTTCCATTTGGTAGAATTTTCCCTATTTTTTGGGAGCGTTTTTCACAATCAGGAAAAATGAGTGGGCATTACTTTCATCAAGATTTACATATTGCAAAGCGAATTTATAATAATAATCCTAAAAAACATTTAGATATTGGTTCAAGGATAGATGGCTTTATAGCCCATCTTGCAGTTTTTAGGAAAGTAGAAGTTCTTGATATAAGGAGCTTAGATAGTAAAGTAGAGAATATTGTATTTAAACAGGAAGATTTAATGCAACCACAAGTATCTCTTTACGATTATTGTGATTCTATTTCTTCTTTGCATGCTATTGAGCATTTTGGGCTTGGTAGATATGGCGATCAAGTGGATTACTTTGGATATTTAAAAGCGTTAAATAATATTGCTAAAATTCTTAGAAAAGGAGGAGTATTTTATTTTTCAGTACCTATTGGACCCCAAAGGATAGAATTTAATGCTCATAGAGTATTTTCACTTAGTTATTTAATTACACTTTTAGAGAAAGATTATGATATAGTAGATTTTTCTTTTGTTGACGATAAAGGGGACTTAAACACTAGTGTTCAGCTAAATCAAAAAGATATAATAAAAAATTATGGCTGCCATTATGGTTGTGGTATTTTTGAATTGATAAAGAAGTAATCGTAATTTCAGATATTTGAAATAAAACTAAAGGAGCTGAAAGGCTCCTTTTTTTATGTTTAATTTTCTTATATTTGAACATCTAATTTAAAACACACAAAATGAACACAGAACTTATTTTCGGAAATATCTTTTACATCATCATAGCACTCTTTTTACTGAAAGGAGCATTGTATATGGTAAAACAGAAATCAGCAGTAGTGATTGAGCGTTTAGGAAAATTTCATAAAGTTTCTAAGGCAGGACTGCATTTTAAAATCCCTTTAATTGATAGCATTGCAGGAAATGTAAACCTTAGGGTAAGAGAATTACCTGTTGAGGTGGAAACCAAAACTAAGGATGATGTATTTGTTAGAGTGGTGGTTTCTGTTCAGTTTTTTGTGGTGGATACTAATGAAGGTATTGAAGATTCATTTTATAAATTAAATAATCCAGAACATCAAATACAATCTTATGTTTTTGATTCTATCCGTTCGGAAGTGCCAATGATGGAACTAGATGCAGTATTTGCTGAGAAAGATAAAATTGCAGTAGCGGTTAAGGCTGAGCTATCGGAAACTATGAAGCAATTCGGATTTGATTTTACAAAAGCATTAGTTACGGATATTGATCCTGATGCTAAGGTTAAGCAATCTATGAATGAGATAAATGCAGCTAAGCGTATGAAAGAAGCTGCAAAAGAAGAAGCTGCAGCAGCCAAAATTAGAATTGTAGCAGCAGCTGAGGCAGATATGGAAAGCAAGCGATTAGCAGGAGAAGGAATAGCTCAACAAAGAATTGCAATTGCTAATGGATTAAAGGAATCAGTTGAAGAAGTAAAGCAAGCTATGGAGGATCATGTTTCTTCTCAGGATGTAATGAATATGCTCTTTATGACACAGCATTATGAAACAGTCTCAAAACTTGGTGAAAATGGAACAAGCACAATTTTTATGCCGTATTCTCCTGATAATGTAGGTGACTTACAAATGCAAATTCAAAGTAGTTTGTTGGCAGTGGATGCAATGAAAAAGAGTACTAAGAAATCTTAAACCTCCTTATGTCTAAAACAAGCTGTGGTGTGGTCGTTTACCATGCCCATGGCTTGCATGTGTGCGTAAACTATTGTTGAGCCTACAAACTTAAATCCTCTACTCTTTAAGTCCTTACTTATTTTATCAGATAAAGGAGTGTTGGCAGGCATTTCACTGAAGCTCGTAAACTTATTTTGTACGGGTTTCCCGTCCACAAAATCCCAAAGGTATTTACTAAAAGTGCCAAACTCTTTTTGCACTTCCATAAAAGCAATTGCATTTGTTTTGGCTGCTTTTATCTTTAAGGTATTTCTTATAATCCCAGCATCAAGTTTTAATTCCGCTAGTTTTTCATCAGAATAATTTGCAATTTTTTGAAAGTCAAAATTATCAAAAGCAGTACGAAAGGTTTCTCTTCTTCTAAGTATTGTTATCCAACTAAGTCCCGCTTGAAAGGTTTCTAAGAGTAGAAACTCAAATATCTTGGCATCTTCATAAACGGGTACGCCCCATTCTTTGTCATGATACTCAATATAGAGCGCATCATCTTTCGGCCAATTGCATCTTTTTTTATTAGTTGTGTCCATTTTCTTCTAATCTGTATCTTAGGTTGTTTCTAATGTTTATCCAAAATAAGTTATAATCAGCAATATGATAATTTTTCATGCGGTAAAAACGGGCAAAAGGAATTTTTATGGGTTTTATCCAAACCACTCCATTATGATTGTATGCCGCTATCGATTTTGGATAATGGATTTTATGGTTTTGGAAAAGAATTCCTAGGTGATTTTCATTTTCAGACACCAAGCTGTCTATTTCCCAACTGATAGGATTTACACATGAAATACTGTCAGAAACTTCCCAGTCTTTTGGGAAATACCCTTCTGCTAACGTACGCCAAGAAAGAAAGCAATCCAATTGATTAGGAGTGCTGCAAGTGGGTAAGTCTTTATGGAATTGTTTGATTGGCATTCCTGGAAGGTAACTAAGAAGTAGTAGGCTTCTCATGCTGTCATTTTCAAGAATTATTTCCTTTAATAATCTTTCTGCATGATTGGTACCTTGACTATGTCCGGCAATTATAAATTTATTTCCTTTATTGTAGTTTCTCCAGTAAAAAATAAATGCATTTTTCACATCCGAATAGGCAACCTCAAAGGCTTGTAACCCATTCTTTAAATCGTAATAAGATTGAATATGCATCTGTCTATAATGTGGTGCATAAATATTTGCAATTCCTAAAAAAACACTTGCTTGATTTTGTATAGCTGTATTTCCAATTTCCTTATTTAATTTTTTGTCATTTATATCTGCATTCCAGCTAGGCCCTTTTAAATAAAGAGTAGGATGTACAAAAAACACATCTATTTCAGGATTAGATTTGAATGAAGTATCCGTATAATTTTTAGGAAGACTGGTGTAATTCATTTCCTTTTCAGGATGCTCTACCCAATATTTTATTTCGGAATAGTTCGGGGAATTTCCTGATAAATTAATATCAAAATCATGCTGTGGGGTGTCTTCCTTTTCAGGAAAAAGCGTGTAAGTTTTACAGGCGCTTATATTTATTAGTAAGATGAAATGAAATAGATATTTAAGCGTGTATTTTATGCTTTTCATCTATTACCTTCCATGACATTTCTTGAATTTTTTCCCACTTCCACAAGGGCAAGGTGCATTACGCTCTACCTTTTCTTCTGCTCGTACAGGTTGCGCTTTTGGTTTAGGTTTCCCTGCTTGCTGTGGTGTATTTCCTGTATTTTCTGGTCGGCTAGTTTGGTGGTTTTCGACCCTATGCTTATCTTCTTGTACAGATGATTGTGTAGGTAAACCTGCCTTAATTAAGAAAGAAACAATATCTTTATTTACTTTGTCAATCAATGCTTTAAATAAATTGAAGGATTCAAATTTGTAAATTAAAAGAGGATCTTTCTGCTCATAACTTGCTGTTTGTACAGCTTGTTTCAAGTCATCCATTTCACGCAAATGCTCTTTCCAAATATCATCAATTATAGCAAGCGTTACACTTTTTTCAATTGCTTCAGCAATATTCCCCCCTTCTGATTCATGTGCTTCTTTCAGATTAGTTACTACTTGCAAAGTTTTTAATCCATCAGTAAACGGAATAACTATGTTCTCATAAGTTGCCGACTGATTTTCGTACACATCTTTAATTACTGGGTAAGCTTGCCTTGCAATTGAAGTAGATTTATTTTGATATGAACTGTAACAACTTTCATATACTTTTTCTATAATCTCTTGTGATGATAAATCAGCAAATTCTGTTTCATTAATTGGACTTTCAGTTGCTAATAGTCTAATTAAATCTAACTTGAAAGTATCATAATCTTTTGCCTCTTGTAGTTCTTCAACTATACTTTCACAAGTATCATAAATCATATTCGAAACATCAAGCGAGAGTCTATCTCCATGCAAAGCATGCCTTCTTTTCTTGTATATTACTTCTCTTTGTTGGTTCATTACATCATCATATTCCAACAAACGCTTACGCACCCCAAAGTTATTTTCCTCCACTTTCTTTTGCGCACGCTCAATGGATTTACTTACCATAGAATGTTGGATTACTTCTCCTTCTTCAAGTCCCATTCTATCCATTAGTTTGGCAATTCTTTCTGAGCCAAACAGTCGCATTAACTTATCTTCAAGTGATACATAAAATTGAGAAGAACCAGGATCACCTTGTCTTCCTGCACGCCCTCTTAACTGGCGATCAACCCTACGAGAGTCATGTCGTTCGGTACCAATAATTGCTAAACCTCCAGCTGTTTTTACTTCTTCTGAAAGTTTAATATCGGTACCCCTACCTGCCATATTGGTTGCAATGGTAACTGCTCCTGCTTTTCCGGCTTCAGCTACAATGTCAGCTTCTCTTTGGTGCATTTTTGCATTCAGTACATTGTGCTTAATTCCTCTTTTTCTAAGGATAGTCCCTAGTAATTCTGAAATTTCAACTGATGTAGTTCCTACTAAAACAGGTCTTCCTTGTTCAGTTAGTTTAATAATATCTTCAATTACTGCATTGTATTTTTCACGATTAGTTTTGTAAACTAAATCATCTTTGTCATCTCTTTGTATTGGTCGGTTTGTTGGGATAGCAACTACATCCAATTCATATATTTCCCAGAATTCCCCAGCTTCCGTTTCGGCTGTACCAGTCATCCCAGAAATTTTGTTGTACATTCTGAAATAGTTCTGTAAAGTTACAGTTGCATAAGTTTGTGTAGCCGCCTCAATCTTTACATTTTCTTTTGCCTCAATAGCTTGGTGCAATCCGTCAGAATATCTTCTTCCATCCATGATACGACCCGTTTGCTCATCAACAATTTTTACTTTGTTGTCCATCACCACATACTCAGTATCTTTTTCAAAAAGAGTATAGGCTTTTAACAACTGATTTATTGTATGGATTCTTTCGCTCTTAATTCCAAAATCTCTTAAAAGGATTTCTTTCTTTTCTGCTTTTTCTTTATCGCTTTCTGTTGATTTTTCAAGCACTGCAATTTCAGCTCCAACATCAGGTAAGATAAAGAAGTCCTTAGTTTCAGTGGAGCTTGTCATTAGCTCTAATCCTTTTTCGGTAAGCTCAATTGAATTTGTCTTTTCATCAATTACAAAATAGAGTTCTTCATCTACTAAATGCATTTCCTTGTTTTGGTCTTGCATGTAATAGTTCTCCGTTTTTTGTAATTGAATTTTTACACCATCTTCACTTAAATATTTAATTAAGGCTTTATTTCTTGGCAATCCTCTAAAGGCTCTTAGCAGGTTAAATCCACCATCCTTATTATTCCCTTCAGTGATTAACTTTTTAGCATCTGAAAGGACTGTTGTTACATATTTTTTCTGTGCAGCTACTAATTGATCAACTTTATGTTTGAATTCATTGTATTCGTGCTTATCACCTTGTGGAGTTGGTCCTGAAATAATAAGTGGCGTACGAGCATCATCAATCAATACCGAATCCACCTCATCCACAATAGAGTAATGGAGTTTTCTTTGCACCAAATCACCTGGCCTTTTTGCCATATTATCTCTTAGGTAATCAAATCCAAATTCATTATTTGTTCCGTAAGTAATGTCTGCTAAATAGGCTTTTCTTCTTTCATCAGAATTCGGTTGATGATTATCAATACAATCAATACTTAACCCATGAAATTGGAATAAAGGTCCCATCCAAAGTGCATCCCTTTTTGCTAAATAATTGTTTACCGTTACTAAATGCACTCCTAAACCTGTTAAAGCATTTAAGTAAATTGGTAAGGTTGCCGATAGCGTTTTTCCCTCCCCAGTTTGCATTTCTGCAATTTTTCCTTGGTGTAAAACAACTCCACCAATCAACTGAACATCATAGTGTATCATGTCCCAGATAATTTCTGTACCGGCAGCATCCCATGAAGTTTTATAAGATGCATTTTCTGTAGCTATGCTTACAAAATCTTTTGTAGCAGCAAGCTCTTTGTCGTTTTCAGTTGCAGTAACGGTTACAGTATCGTTTTCAGCAAATCGTTTTGCTGTTTCTTTTACAACAGCAAATGCTTGAGGAAGAATAAGGTTTAATACTTCTTCAGTTTTAGTAATTACACTTTCTTCAAGTGCATCAATTCTTTTGTAAAGCTCTTCTTTTTTATCTGTTGGCGTATCGGTACTGTTAGCTTCTTTTTTTATAGCTGTAATTTCTTCCTTTTCAGTAGAAGTAAACTCAGAAATAGTGTTCTTAAACTCACTTGTTTTTGCTCTTAACTCATCATTAGTTAAGGTGCCTAACTTGCTGAATTCTGCATTAATCTGTGTGATTATAGGAGTAATTTCTTTTACATCCTTGTCGTATTTGTTTCCAAATAATTTGCTAATAATATTTAATAAACCTGCCATAAGTGTTTTTGTATAAAGGGAACAAATGTAGTTTTATTACAAGAGTATACAAAATAAAAAAAGGCTGAAATTCAGCCTTTTTATTTAATATTCATCTTCATTAAAGAAGAAGTCTTCTTTTGTGGGGTAATCGGGCCAAATATCTTCAATAGTATCCCATTGCATACCTGGTTCTTCTTCTACCAATTCTTGCAAATTTTCAACTACTTCCATTGGCGCTCCTGATCGGATTGCAAAATCAATCAACTCATCCTTTGTTGCCGGCCATGGTGCATCTTCTAGTTTTGATGCTAATTCTAAAGTCCAATACATTTTAAATCTGTTTTAATGTTTTGCAAAAATATATTTTTTATTGAACTGGAGGTGAATTTGTTAATCTTTTTGCCATTCAACTTCTGGTGCGTTATTTTCTTTGAGTATTGCCCGTGCCAAAACAAATAAATAATCCGATAACCTATTGAGGTATTGTATGTGTAAATTATCAATTTCTTGCTCTTGCCCAAGAGCCACTAAATTGCGTTCAGCACGCCTGCAAACAGTACGGGCAATATGGCATATTGAAGCAGTAGGGTGTCCAGAAGGTAAAATAAAATTCTTTAGCATAGGCAATGACTCTTCTATTTTGTCAATTGCTTTTTCCATCATTTCAATATTTTCAGTTGTAACATTGGGCAATTGTATTTTATCCTTTTTTCCGTCAAAGGAAATAATTGACCCTAAATTAAACAATTGATTTTGAATTTTCAATAAAATTTCCTTGTGGAAAGCACTGATTTCTTGGTCATAAATATTGCCAATAAAAGCATTTAACTCATCAATTGTTCCATAGCACTCTAGTTTAATGTGGTTTTTATTGACCATACTCCCTCCCAATAATTGGGTCTTTCCTTTGTCTCCTTTTTTTGTGTAAACTTTCATAATTTTCTAAAAACGAATCGTAAAATCTTCTTTACTTAATTCTGATTTAATAAATACAATCCCCACAAAAAACAAATCAATTGTTAATGTAGTTTTTGGGTGTGCCTTTATGTAGTTCCAAGCATTTTCCATTCCTTCCGACCAATGGATGTCATCAAAAATAAAAATAGTGTTGTTGTTTGCATATTTCAAACATTCTTCAAAATAAGCTATGGTTGGTTTTTCTTGATGGTTTCCATCAATAAAAGCTAGGTCAACAGTTTCAATTTCTTTTAGCTTATCGGCTAATGTAATGTTAAAATCTCCTAAAGTAATAGAAGTGTTTTTTATGTTTTGCTTGTCAAAATTTTCCTGTGCTATTTTAGCAGTTTCTGGGCAGCCTTCAAATGTAAATACTTGGGAATTGCTATTGGCTTTTGCCAAATAAGAAGTGCTTATTCCTAAAGATGTTCCGAGTTCCAAAATGTTTTTTGGTTTGTAAAACTGAATAATTCTGTAAAGTAATTTTCCAAATTTTGCATTCTTAGCAGAGTTTTTAGCTACATCTTTTACCTTCCTAGTTTTGGAATTATTGATAGTACTTCCTGCACCAAAATCAGTAATTTGTATTTCTCTTTCTGATTTGCATAATTCTTTTCTAAGCGTTTCAATACTTTGGCAAGTAGTATCTTCTGTTCTCTTGTCAATTACTTTTGTAATCAGTTCGTAAAGGAATGGCGCTTGTGCTGAATGTTTACTTTTAGCAGTAAAAAAATATTTAATGTATCTAAAAATGAGTTGCAATGCTTTCATGGGCTCAAAAGTACATTTTATTGAGCACAATTCACACAAAATTTACTGTGTGGGCGAATCATTAATCTTCCTAAGGGAATTTCTTGTTTACATTTAATGCAAACTCCAAAATCAATTTCTTTAATCTTACTTTGCATAGTTAGTAGTTGCTGCATTTTATTTTTTGCCTCTCTAAGTGCAGCTTCAACTACACTTTTATTATTGATGGCATCCATGCGAGAAATCCTCCCGATTGAATCTTCAGGTGCAATAGGTTTGCAAAGCTCGGTATACTCTTCTATCTTTTTTTGAGTACTGTTAATTTCGTGCAATAGTTTCTCTTCTATTGCCTTTTTTTGTGTTTCATCCATCAAGGCAAATGTATCCTTTTTTAATGTACTTTTGCACTATGATAATTGTTACAGGTGCAGCAGGATTTATTGGTTCGTGTTTGGTGAGTAAGCTAAATGTTTTAGGAAAAACTAATTTGGTGTTGGTGGATGATTTTACTGATGTAGAAAAGAATAAGAACCTTGTGGGAAAACAATTTTCATTACAGGTAGAAAGAAATATTTTTGTGGATTGGTTAAAAGAGAATGTTGCTGAAGTTTCAGCTGTTTATCATATTGGTGCGCGTACCGATACTACAGAATTTGATGTGTCTATTTTTGATGAGTTGAATTTGAATTATTCTAAAAGTTTGTGGCAAATTTGTGCTGAAAATAACATTCCATTTGTCTATGCATCTTCAGCTGCTACTTATGGTTTGGGGGAATTTGGATTTGATGATAATCATGAAGTGGTAGAAAAATTGATTCCTTTAAATCCTTATGGAGATTCAAAGAATGATTTTGATAAATGGGCTTTAGCGCAAGAAACGCATCCTCCGTTTTGGGCAGGCTTTAAGTTTTTTAATGTGTATGGCCCTAATGAATTTCATAAAAGCAGAATGGCTTCTGTAATTTTTCATGCTGTAAAACAAATTAAAGAAACCGGTGGAATGAAATTATTCCGTTCGCATAACCCTGACTTTAAAGATGGAGAGCAGTTGCGTGATTTTGTATATGTAAAAGATGTGGTGGAGGTACTTACTTTTATGATGGAAGAAAAGCAGCAAAGTGGTTTGTATAATTTAGGAAGTGGTAAAGCACGAACTTTTAATGATTTGGTAACTGCTACTTTTAGCGCTTTAGAAAAAGAAAATACCATTTCTTATATTGATACTCCTGAAGATATTAGAGATAAATACCAGTATTTTACCCAGGCAAATATGCAAAAGCTAAAAGCTGTGGGCTATGTAAAACAGTTTACAACTCTGGAAAATGGGGTTAAGGATTATGTACAGCATTATCTTGTAGATAAAAACTATTATTAAAGTTCTTCTCTTAGTTTTACAAGAAAACCTCTAATATCCCTTAGATGATTTACAATTTCAAAATTGTTAATGGTATCCCCTTTATTTTCTTTTAGTTTTTGTTTAGCTCCCTCTAACGTAAAACCTCTTTCTTTTACTAGATGGTAAACGATTTTCAAGTTGTCTATATCTTTCTTTGTGAATAATCGGTTTCCTTTTTTGTTCTTTTTAGGTTTTAGTATATCGAACTCTTTTTCCCAAAAACGAATTAAAGAAACATTAACATCAAACATTTCTGCAACTTCCCCAATTTTGTAGAAAAGCTTTTCTGTAGGCTTATTTTTATAAGGCATTAGTCGAATGATTGGTTGTTTTGAGACGAAATTTCCAACATTTTTTCGTATTCCTCAGGGTTAAGATCGTTATAGTAAAAATTTACAGGGTTTATCTTTTTACCATCTTTATGCACTTCATAGTGTAAGTGTGGGGCTACTGATGTTCCTGTGCTTCCTACATAGCCAATTACCTCTCCTCTTTTTACTTTTTGTCCTTTGCGTACAATATACTTTGACATGTGAGCATAAAGTGTTTTATACCCATATCCATGTTCAATAACTACATGGTTTCCATATCCTCTTCTACTTTTTCTTACTTTAGATATTTTACCATCACCAGTTGCATAAATTTCAGTTCCCGTTTTTGCTGAAAAATCCATTCCAGAATGCATTTTTCTTGTTTTGTATATGGGATGAATACGATAACCATACCCGCTAGCCATACGGCTTAAGTTTTTGTTAGATACAGGTTGAATAGCAGGTAAAGCAGCTAACATATCCGCTTTGTTTTTTGCCAATTCAATAATTTCATCATACGATTTTGATTGGATATATAATTGCTTTGTAATTTGATCAATCTTTTCACTTGTATTGATAATGAGTTCAGAATTATTATATCCTTTTAGATTTTGATAACGATTAACTCCTCCATATCCTGCTTTTCTGATGGATTTTGGAATAGGTTCTGCTTCAAAAATTACTCTATAGATATTGTCATCTCTGTTTTGAATATCATCCAGCACAAGTTCAACTTGATTTAATTTATCTTCTACAATATCGTATTGTGTGGTTAAAATATCAATCTCTCTATTCAGCTTTTTTTCTTTTGGGCTATCAAAAAACTGGAAGAAAACAATTACCATAATTAATCCAGTAAAAGCACTTCCTATTAGGAAATAAAACAAGCGTTTTAATCTATTTAATCCACTAAGCTCAATTCGTTTGTAACTTAGTGTTTTAGTATCGTAATAATATTTTACTTTAGCCATGTTAAAATAATTGTGGCAAATTTAGTGATTTAACATTAGATAATGTCTTAAACGCTACTGATTTCTAACAACTTATTGTGAATTATAAGAATAAAGATTAAAAATGAAAGCCAACACACTCAGACAGTTATACTTAGATTTTTTTAAATCCAAGCAACATAAAATTGTTTCATCCGCACCAATGGTCGTAAAAAATGACCCTACTTTGATGTTTACTAATGCCGGAATGAATCAGTTTAAAGACATCTTCTTAGGAGATTCTGAGCCTAAAGATTTGCGTATTGCTAATTCACAAAAATGTTTGCGTGTTTCGGGTAAACATAATGATTTGGAAGAAGTAGGGCATGATACTTACCACCATACTATGTTCGAAATGTTGGGTTCATGGAGTTTTGGGGACTATTTTAAAGAGGATGCAATCAATTGGGCTTGGGAATTTTTGACTGAGGCATGTGGATTGGATAAAGAAAGAATGTATGTTTCAGTTTTTGAAGGTGCAAAGGAAGATGGTCTTGAAAAGGACAATGAAGCATTTAATTTCTGGAAAAAATATTTACCTGAAAATAGAATCCTAAATGGAAACAAAAAAGATAATTTTTGGGAAATGGGTGAAACAGGCCCTTCTGGCCCTTGTTCTGAAATCCATTTTGATAACAGAACAGATGAAGAACGAGCAGCAGTTAGTGGTGCTGATTTAGTAAATGAAGATCATCCTCAAGTAATTGAAATTTGGAATTTGGTATTCATGCAATACAATCGTTTTGCGGATGGTAGCTTGAAGTCCTTGCCAAATGCTCATGTGGATACAGGTATGGGCTTTGAAAGATTAGCTATGATAATGCAAGGGGTTAAGTCCAATTATGATACTGATATTTTTCAGCCAATTATACAAACGATTGCAAAAAAGGCAGGATTAAAATATGGTGATAATGAAAAGCAAGATATTGCCATGCGTGTTATTGCCGATCATATTCGTGCTATTTCTTTCTCTATTGCTGATGGACAATTGCCTTCTAATGTAAAAGCAGGGTATGTTATTCGTAGGATTTTAAGGAGAGCTGTGAGATACGCCTATACTTTCTTGGGTTTAAAAATAGCTTTCATGCATGAATTAGTGGTAGTGTTGGCAAATGATTTAGGACAGCAATTCACTGAACTTGATGCGCAAAAAGATTTAATTCAAAAAGTAGTAAAGGAGGAAGAAGAATCTTTCCTTAGGACTTTGGAAGATGGATTGAAAAGAATAGAGCAATTAGTAAAAAAATCAAAAAATGAAATCTCAGGAAAAGAAGTATTTGAATTATATGATACTTATGGTTTCCCTGCTGATTTAACAGCCCTTATCTTAAGTGAACAAAATTTAAGTTTTAGTCAAGCTGATTTTGATATTGCAATGCAGCAGCAAAAAGATAGATCCAAACAAGCAGGAAAGATAGTTAAAGGAGATTGGGAGGTCCTTTTACAAGATGAAAAAGAAGAATTTATTGGTTATGATAACCTAGAAACGGAAGTTAGAATCACCCGTTACCGAAAAGTAAAAACTAAAGATGGAGAACAATTTCAGGTAGTTTTTAATTTAACACCATTTTACCCAGAAGGTGGGGGGCAAGTTGGTGATACTGGTGTGATTGAAAACCAAAATGAAAGCATTGCAATTGTTGATACTAAAAAGGAAAACAAATTAATTGTTCATTTTACGAATGAATTACCAAAGGATGTAAATGCTAGTTTTACAGCAAAGGTAAATGCAAATGATAGAAAAGCATCTGCAAGAAACCATACAGCTACCCATTTGTTACATGAAAGTTTAAGAACTATTTTAGGAGATCATGTAGCTCAAAAAGGTTCATTAGTAAACCCAAATTATTTGCGTTTTGATTTCACTCATTTTTCAAAAATTGAAAAAGCTGACTTACAAAAAATTGAAGCAGATGTAAATGCTAAAATTCTAGCGAATATTATATTAGATGAACATAATAATTTGCCTCTTACTAAGGCTGAAGATTTGGGTGCTATTATGTTGTTTGGCGAAAAGTATGAAGATGTTGTGCGTATGATTCAGTTTGATTCATCCAAAGAATTATGTGGAGGAACGCATGTAAGTGCTACTGGTGAAATAGGGCTTTTTAAAATCCTTTCGGAGGGCTCTACTTCATCCGGAATAAGAAGAATAGAAGCAACTACAGGAATGAATGCTATGGCTTACCTTAATGACAAGGAAACTTTACTGACTGAAATTGCTGGGATTGTTAAAAATAAGGATTTGAAAAAAGGGGTGGAGCAGTTAATCTCAACTAATAAAACCTTAGAAAAACAAATTACAACTCTTAAAAAAGCAAATGCTGGTAATATAAAAGAGGATTTATTAAAATCAGCTATTCTGGTAAATGGTATTCGTTTTGTTGCACAAGAAGTTGAAATGGAAGCGGAGGATATGAAGAATGTTTCTTTTGCATTAAGAAAAGAAGAAAACTTGGCAATGGTGTTAGCGGCTAAGGTTGGTGAGAAAGCTTTGCTTACGGTTATGCTTACAGATGATGTTGTGGTTAAAGGCTATAATGCAGGCGCTATGATAAGAGATATTGCTAAGGAGATACAAGGTGGTGGAGGTGGGCAACCTTTCTTTGCTACTGCTGGGGGTGTTAAGCCTGGCGGTATAGTTGCTGCTTTGGAAAAAGCAAAAGAAATAATAGGATAATAAAAAAGCCAGCTAATTAGCTGGCTTTTTTATTTAAGAATTTATTTCTTAGAATCTGTAAGCAACTCCAATGTTGAAAGAACCTTCTCTTTCACCAGCAGCATCCTCATTTAAAGGCATAGTGTAGTTTGGCTCAATAGCTAAACCATTCCATACTGTAAAAGTGTACCCAACACCTAATACAATGTTGTCAGTTGCTTCTTCAGTTGGCATTTGAACAGATGCATATCCATTCTCCATGTATGCTCCTAGGTCATATCTTCCGAATAATTCATAAGAATCTTCTCCTAAAGCATCTTTTGCCATAACTACTCCAACAGTGATTCCGTCCATTACTTGGTAACCTAATCCCATGTTAGCTGTAATTTGTTCAGCTCCTTCTAAATCTCCATCATAAGTAGATACTACCATAATGTCTTGTGCAGATGCAAATAAAGTTGCAAATGCTACTGCTGCTGTTAATAATACTTTTTTCATTTTTTAAATATTTAAATGGTTAATAATGGCTGCAAGATAGGAAAGCTCTAGATAGATTATGCAAAATAATATTGTACTTCTTAACAGTATCTTGTTAGTTGTATTTTTTAAACATAAAAAAAGGGCTGCAAAAAGCAGCCCTTTAAATATTCTTTAACTAGTACCTAATTACGGCATTATGTTTAAAGTAACCCACATGTAATTTGTTTCTGCATCACCTTCTGTGTCAGTAGCCATACTTAAAGATAAGTTAGCGTTTGCACTCATAGTGTATCCTACAGAAATATCCATAACTTCTCTATCATCTTCAGATGCTTCATTAGTAATAGTGTTCATAGTTACTCCTAAAGTGAAATCACCCATTGCATATGCACCACCAATTGCTAAGTTTACATCATCAGCTCCTAAGTAACCTAAGCTACCAGAGTTATTATAACCACCCATACTAGCACTTCCTACATCAAATCCGTTTTCTCCATAAGTTGTTTGACTTCCAGAAATTGACATAGACTCATTAACATTGTAAGTTGCACCTAACATAGTCATATCCATGTCTTCAGCACTGTATCCAGTAGCAGTGTTGTAAGAAACGTCTAAGTTTAAGTCACCACCCATCATAGCATATGATAAGTCAAGACCCATTGCAGTCATTGCATCAGCAGCACCTATAGTAGTAGAAACGTAAAGTAAATTTGCGTTCCAGTCACCTTCACCTTTAGCAGCATTTAACCACATTTGTGATTTACCTGATATATCAGCATCTTCACCACTTGTAGAAGCATAACCAAGAGTTACATCAGCCATATCAAGATCAAGTCCAAAAGTGAACCCATCCCAGGTAGCTCTGTTAGCACCCCATTGATTAGAAGACATAATAGCTCCTGATCCATAGTCTAATGCTTGACGACCTACAGTTACACTAGCGTAACCCATTAAGTCAGTAGAAGCGTAAGCCTCATAAACACCTATTGTAGCTGCATTTTGAGCTCCAGTTTCATCTGTTCCTAATGTATAGTTTACATTAGTCGAACCATGAATAGACCAGTCAGAACCTCCCCATGTAGCACCTACAGTTGCTCTTTGATCAGTAGACATTTCGTCTCCATCACCATTCATATCTATTCTCGTTCTAGAATCTGCATCCCAATCTTGAGCAAAAGATACTGTTGTCATTAATCCCATTGCTAAGACTAATATGTTACGTAATTTTTTTTTCATTTTTTAAAAATTTTGATTAATACAAGTGCAAAGATAAACCTCTTTAACAATTAAGCCCTAAAAATATTTACTCTTTTTAACAATAGAATGTTTGTATTGTATATAACTTATTGATATACAGAAGTATATAATGTGCATTATTTTAATAAAAAGAAGTGTTAAAATTTGTAGATATCTCTAAAAACAAGTGAAATTGGGCTATTTAGCTCGCTTAAGCTTTATAGGATAACCATTTCCAGAGCTCCTTATAGCTTGCTTTTTTACCATACATCAGTATACCTGTTCGGTAAATTCTACCTGCAAACCATGTGGTTAATATAAATGAAGAAATTAATATCCCAACTGAAAGGGCTAGTTCCCAATTTGCTACTCCAAAAGGCAAACGCACCATCATAATAACTGGAGAGGTAAAAGGAATTATACTCATCCAGAAAGCCAATGTGCCGTCAGGATTTTCCATTATAGGTTGTATCAGTATAAAGGAAAGAATAAGAGGTATAGTAATAGGCAATACAAATTGTTGGGTATCAGCCTCAGCATCTACAGCCGAACCTACTGCAGCAAATAAAGAACTGTACATAAGGTATCCTGCCAAAAAGTAAAAAAGGAAGGATACGAATATCTGTATAAGATTAATCCCTCCGGTTAAGCTACTTATCTCACTTAGTAGTACAGATTGTTGTGCAGCATTTAGTTCAGTAGTCATGCTACTTGCATCCATAAACAGAAGCTCTGCAATAGTAGCAATAGCAAAGGTAAGGAGTATCCAAAGTACAAATTGAGTAAGTCCAACTAGTGCAACTCCTAGTATTTTTCCCATCATTAATTGAAATGGTTTTACTGAGGAAATGATAACCTCCACAATACGGCTTGTTTTTTCTTCAATAACCCCACGCATTACCATAGTACCATACATAAAGATGAACATATATATAAGGATACCGCAAATAAATCCAATCCCCATACTTGCTTCTGCTTGTGAGTTGGTAGTGTTTCCGTCTTCTGAAATTATTTTGGTTGTAATGTTTACTGTGCTTTCTGCACTCTCTAATATAGTAAGATCAATGCCAGCAGCTTTTAATTTTTGGTGTTCAATAATTTTCTCTAACTGGTTTTCAATTCCATTACTTACGGATAAGCTAATTTGCTGATTGGAATAAAGCGTGAAATTATTTTCTTCTATATGTAGTAGTGCATAATAGTTGCTTTCTGTAAAACCTTCTTTTAGGAGAGTAGCCTTTTCTTGTGGGATTTTAGAAAAATGTAAAAATTCATTATCTTCTAGTTGATTCGTAAATTCAAAACCATCCTCTTCAATAGCGATATTCCTTAGTTCTTGGCTTTCCTCTGCCAAATAAGTTGGAACTATCAAAAGAGCCGCCATAAGTAAAGGCCCAACAATTGTCATTACAATGAATGCTTTTTTTCGTACCCTTACTAGGTACTCTCTTTTTAAGATGAGCCAAATTTTATGCATTGTTTACCGCTTTTATAAAGATTTCTTCCATACTAGGAATTTCCTTTTTAAAGGAGATGATTTCCATTGCTGCCACAATGCTCTGCAAAGCTTCTTGTTGTGTTTTCCCTTCTTTTAAAAGAATCCTAAAGGTAGTGTCCTTTTTACTTATGATAGAAAAATAATCGTTTTCACTTAATTCCTTATTTGCTGTAATTACTTCATAGGAATTATTGGTAAATTTCTTTTTTATTTCATCAATTGGTCCTTCAAGTACAGTTTGTGATTTATTGATGAGTGCAATATGATCACAAATTTCTTCCACTGATTCCATTCTATGAGTGGAGAAAATAATAGTTGTCCCATTTTCGCTTAATTCTAAAATTTCCTTTCGGATGATGGCCGCATTTATAGGGTCAAACCCACTGAAAGGTTCGTCAAAAATAAGCAGTTTTGGTTCATGGATTACCGTTACTACAAATTGAATCTTTTGTGCCATTCCTTTGCTGAGCTCTTCTACTTTTTTATTCCACCAACTAAGAATATCTAGTTTTTCAAACCAAAATTTTAGTTTTGCTAAGGCATCAGTATAGGACATTCCTTTTAGTTGGGCTAGGTAAAGTGCCTGTTCTCCTACCTTCATTTTTTTGTAGAGCCCTCTTTCTTCAGGTAAATAACCAATTTCAGAAATATGATGTTTCTCTAAAGGAACTCCATCAAAAATTAAACTACCACTATCAGGGGCTGTAATTTGATTAATGATACGCATGAGGGTAGTTTTACCTGCCCCATTTGGGCCTAATAATCCGTAAATACTGCCTTTGGGAACTGATATACTTACCTTGTTAAGAGCAGTATAATCTCCATATTGTTTAACAACATCTTTTGCTATGAATATGGGCTCTTTCATTTTACCCAAACATTTCTTTTACTCTATCAAAAAATGATTTGTCATTTCCTGTAGGGTTAGGGGTAAAGGTTTCTGACTTTTTACTTGCTTCAAAAAATTGCTTTTCTTCCTTAGTTAAATTTTGAGGAGTCCAAACATTAATATGGATAAGTAAATCACCAGTTCCATAACTATTTACTGAAGGTAATCCTTTCCCTTTTAACCTTAATATTTTACCACTTTGTATTCCTTCTTCTAGTTTTATTTTTACTTTTCCTGTAACAGTTGGAATTTCAGTATTTGTACCTAGAGCTGCATCAGCAAAACTAATATAATGGTCAAAGTGTAAATTTTGTCCATCACGAATCAAAGATTCATGTTCTTCAACAGCAATAAGGACAATTAGATCTCCATTGATGCCGTCCATAGGAGCGGCATTTCCTTTTCCACTTACTTTTAACTGCATCCCATCTTCAACTCCAGCAGGAATAGTAATTTTTACAGTTTCACTTTCTTTTAACATTCCATTCGCATCCGTTCCTGATGGGCGGTGGTCAATGCTTTTTCCATTTCCGTTACAATGTGGGCAAGGACTAGAAGTTTGCATTTGTCCTAAAATAGTATTGCTGATACGAGTAACTTGTCCGCTACCATGACAGGTGTTACAAGTATTATAAGTTACGCCTTCAGCATTTACCAATCGGCTTACTTTTATTTTTTTATCTACTCCCTCTGCTACTTCTTGTAGGTTTAAAGATAAACGAATTCTTAGGTTAGTTCCTTTAGTTACTCTTCTACCTCTACCTCTGCCACCACCTCCAAAGCCACCAAAACCTCCGCCTCCACCGCCAAAGATGTCGCCAAATTGGCTGAAGATATCGTCCATATTCATTCCGCCACCTCCAAAACCTCCTCCGGCAGCTCCACCCATTCCTGCATGACCATATTGGTCGTATCTTTGTTTCTTTTCAGGAGAGCTTAATACATCATAAGCTTCAGCAGCTTCTTTAAAGCTTTCTTCAGCAGCAGGATTGTCAGGGTTTTTATCAGGATGATATTTAACTGCTAACTTTCTGTATGCTTTTTTGATTTCTTTGGTATCAGCATTTTTGCTAACGCCTAATGTTTCGTAATAATCTCTTTTAGACATAGTTTATTCTTTATTTCCTACAACAACTTTTGCATAACGCAACACTTTACCCCCTAGTAAGTACCCTTTTTCAATGGTATCAATAATTTTTCCTTTTAGCTCATCAGATGGGGCAGGAATATTTGTTATTGCTTCATGAAAGTCAGTATCTAACTCTTTCCCGTTAGGATCTTCAATTTCTTTTAATCCTTTTTTCTCTAACTCAGCTTTCAGTTGCTTGTAGATAAGAACGGGTCCATCCTCATCAGTATAATTATTTGCTTTTATGGAACGCTCAAAATTATCCAAAATTGGCAGTAAAATAGTCATTATGTCCTTATTGGCAGTAGTAAAAAGTTCTATTCTTTCTTTTGCATTTCTTCTTCTGAAGTTTTCAAATTCAGCAAATAGGCGTAAATTCTTATCTTTTTCAACTGCTAATTGTTCCTCAGTTGTTAATTCTTTTTTTACTTCCTCTTTTTCTTCTGTATCTGAATTTTCTGATTTTACATCAGCTATTACTTCTTCAGTATTATTTGTTTCTTCTGCAATTTCTTGCTCTTCTTGTTTTTTCTTGCTCATTGTGTATTTTTTTTACACTAGTATTTAGTGCAAGTATTTTGCCAAAGGGATAAAAAAGACAATTTGTCAGTTTATTTCTTTTGATCCTCTAAAAATCGGTGTAATGCAGCACCTTTTAAATTATGTGCAATTATGATTCCATTTCCGTCAATAAGAACATTGGAGGGAATGGATCGAATACCGTATTTATTTGACCCTTCTGACTGCCAACCTCCTAAGTCAGATACATGATATTCCCAAAAAAGTTGATCTTTATTGATAGCTTTTACCCATGCTTTATTTGTTTTGTCAAGGGATAAACTAAATACTTCAAATCCTTTTCCATTTTTGAATTTTTCTTTTGTATATTTTCGGTAAGCATCTACAATATTTGGGTTTTCCCTACGGCATGGGCCACACCAACTCGCCCAAAAATCAATCAAAACTAGTTTTCCTCTAAGTTCAGATAATTTTAACTCATTTCCAGTAGGATTATTATAAGCTAATTCAGGAGCAATATCTCCAATTTTTAATCCTATTTCTTGTGCTGAAGTAAGGTTGATTGATAATGCTAGCAATAGTATTGAAAGTATTCTTTCCATTTTAGTTTATTCTAGTAATTTGTGCACCAATTGCATTTAATCTTGTATCGATATTTTGATACCCTCTGTCAATTTGTTCAATATTATGTATCGTACTTTCTCCATCAGCAGCAAGAGCAGCTAAAAGTAATGAAACACCTGCACGAATGTCAGGAGATGTCATTGTTGTTGCTTTGAACTGCATGTGATTTTGCCCAATAACTGTTGCTCTATGTGGGTCGCATAAAATAATTTGAGCTCCCATATCAATCAATTTATCTACAAAGAACAAGCGTGATTCAAACATCTTTTGATGAATAAGAACAGAACCTTTTGCTTGGGATGCAACCACTAAAACAATACTTAGTAAATCAGGAGTAAATCCTGGCCATGGAGCATCAGAAATAGTTAGAATTGAACCGTCAATAAAGGATTGTATTTCATAACTTTCTTGTGCAGGAATATAAATATCATCTCCTTGGCGTTCCATTTTAATCCCCAATTTTGAAAATACGGAAGGGATGACACCAAGCTCATCATAAGCTACATTTTTAATAGTAATTTCTGATTTAGTGATTGCTGCTAGTCCAATAAAAGAACCAATCTCAATCATATCAGGTAGGATTCTATGCGTACAGCATCCTAAATATTCAACTCCTTCAATGTGTAAAAGGTTAGAGCCAACACCAGTAATTTTTGCCCCCATGGAGTTTAGCATCTTGCAGAGTTGTTGTAGATAAGGTTCGCAAGCTGCATTGTAAATGCTTGTTTTCCCTTTTGCCATTACGGCTGTCATTACAATATTTGCTGTTCCTGTAACAGAGGCTTCATCAAGCAGCATATCAGTTCCTTTTAACTGTTCAGCAGTAACTCGGTAGAACTCTTCTTTACTGTCATAAATAAACTTTGCACCTAAATTTTCAAATCCTATAAAGTGAGTGTCTAGCCTTCTTCTTCCAATTTTATCTCCTCCTGGCCTTGGAATGTATCCTTTTCCATAACGGGCTAACAAAGGCCCAACAATCATGATTGAACCTCTTATTCGGCTACTTTTTGCTTTGTAATCATCTGATGATAAATAGTCAATATCAACATTGGCAGCCTTAAAGCTATAAGTTGATTCATCAATTTGTTTTACTTCAACATTTAAATCACGCAAAAGGTCAATAAGAATATTTACATCACGGATGTTTGGTACATTTTCCATGATAACTTTTTCTGGAGTTAATAGTACTGCACAAAGCACTTGTAGTGCTTCATTCTTTGCTCCTTGTGGGTGCAAATCTCCTTTTAGTTTTATTCCTCCTTTTACTTTAAATGTAGCCATTTATTTATTTTTTTTATAGTTCTTTTTGTAGTTTTTCTTTTTGCCATTGGATTTTTTGTTGCTACTAATCCCTTGTCTTACTGATGCTGAACGAATGAATTCAAAATCATCCGCTAAAGTAAGTTGGTTGTTGGACATTTGTTTTAAATGCAACCTAATCATATTATTGTCTACCGAACTTTCGTTAAAAAGAATGTATGATTTTTTCATTTGATTAGCAATCATACCTGTCATAATTGTTTTTTCTTCCCCCTCCATTTTTAAACCTTCTTCTATCATGGTCTGAATGGTATTTCCATAATAGGAGAATTTGATTTTATTCCCTGGATAAGTCATTTTTTCAGGACGCTCTTCTAACTTTTCTATTTCAGGCTTTGGGTAAGGTGATTTAACATCTAGTTTAAAATCGGACATGATATGTAAATGATCCCAAAGTTTGTGTGTAAATTCTTTTACATCTCTAAGGTGAGGATTCATTTGCCCCATAAAAGCAATGATAGCATCAACACATTTTTGTTGTTCTGCTTTATCAGTTAAGCTAGTTGCGTGAGCTATCATTCTTTGTACATGTCTTCCGTACTCAGGAATGATGAGGTGTTCGCGTTCAGTATTATATTCCATGAAAATTAGTTTGTAGCAAAAGTAATAAAAAAAGCCCACCAAAATGGTGGGCTTTTCTTTAATATCTAATGATTACTTCTTAGAAACCTAAGCTAAGTCCTAAAAGATAATTTCTTGTTGCTTGCGGATAGTATCCTGCCATATTATATCCTCTTTCGCTATCTGAATTTACATAATGATCGTCACCACTTGGGTCCCAATCATCAGAGATGAAACGGTAAACCCAAGCATTGTTTAAATACTCATTGTTAAGTAGGTTATTTACTTGTAAGCTTACTTTTGCAGTTTTGAATATTTTGCTTTCCCACTCATAAGACACTCTTAAATGATTCACTAAGTAGTCATTTAACATTCTATCTTCTGATAAAGTATTGTCAATAAACTGCTCGCCAACATATTTGCTGATGAAATCAACACTTGTGTTTTTGTCCAACTGATAGTTCAATTGTGATGTCCAGATTATATTTGGTGAAAAGGCTATATCCGTATTTTCATGAGTAACTTCATCAGTTCCCCAAGTATCCCAGTTGTCCACATGCTCAACAAAAGGAGTAATAATTTTATTTTCACTCAAAGTCATGTTTGCTGCCCAAGTTAATTTGTTCGTTAGCTTGTAAGTCCCTTCAATCTCAATTCCTTTTCGGAACGATTCAGCAACATTTACATGGGTTCTTTCCCCAACATCATTTAGTTTTCCTGTCATCACTAATTGATTTTCATAGTTCATGAAATAAAGGTTAGCTCCAAAAGTCATTTTATCGCCAACTTGCTTGTAACCAATTTCAGTATCATAAAGTGTTTCGTGTGTTGGGCGAGAATCAGGAGTACTTTCAGTATAATCACTTCTGTTTGGTTCTTTGTTAGCTACACCAAATGAAGCGTAAAGCACTTGACTTTCATTTAAAGTATGGTGCAAACCAAATTTAGGATTAAAGAATTCAAGATTTACTTCTTGTTCAGCAGAATTTCCTTCAGCATCTAGTCCTTCAAAAATATAGTCAATTCTTCTTCTTTGTAAATCAATATATAACTGAGTTGCATCAGTGTACTTGTAGTTTGCTTTTGCATAGAAATTATTGTCAAATTTTTCAGCTTTATTCCAGTAGTATTGATGGTTGAAGCTAGCATTACTTGCGTATTGTGCCCAGATTACATTTCCATAATGCTGCCCAGAATAACGACTGCTTGCTCCTCCAAATATAAAGTCTATATCTCCCATAGTATGATTTAAGGAATAAGTAAATCCTCCAAAGTCATTGTTTAGCCATTTTCTTCTGACAAAGTTTGATGTTGTGATTGTATCCTCTCCAATAATTACATCATCTAATCCGTAAAAAGAAAGTGCATTTTGACCAAATACATAGTCGCCATTATACAAAACAGAGTTGTGTTCGGTTCCTATATATTGCTCATAGTACCCTTCACCATGCGTGTAGTGCCCTGCAACATTGAAGTTGGTAACATCACTTAATTGTTGGCTGTAGTGCAATTGATAATGCGTTTGTCCGTAATTGTCCACCTCATTGTCATAATTATAAGGATTATAAGTTCTGTTGCTGTCCATATAATTTAAAGGCGTTCCGTACCAAGCTTGGTAGGTTCTTTCTTTTCCAGAAAATACAATTCCTTTCAACACAGAATTATCTCCAAAATAAGTTCCTTGTAAGTACAATGATTCTAAGTTAGAAGTTGCTCTATCTATGTAGCCATCTGATGAAATTTTAGACATACGCCCATCAAAAGTAAACTTGTTATTAATAAGTCCAGTACCAAACTCTACATTGTTTTTTAAAGTAGAAAAACTCCCCATAGTATTGTTTGTAAGCAAGTAAGCGTTTTTGTTTAATCCGTCAGTTTTTAGGTTTACTGATGCTCCAAAAGCACTACCACCATTTGTTGAAGTTCCAACCCCTCTTTGTATTTGAATGTTTTCAACTGAGGAAGTAAAATCAGGCATATTTACCCACCAAACTCCTTGACTCTCAGAATCATTTAATGGAATTCCATTAACTGTAACATTTATTCTTGTTGGATCAGAACCTCTTATTCTAAAGCTTGTATAACCTACTCCAGCTCCTGCATCAGAAGTAGTAACTACTGAGGGAGTAAGCGAAATGATATAAGGTAAATCCTGTCCCAGATTTCCTTTTTCAATTTCAGCTTTACTAAGATTGGTCAATGCTACTGGTGTTTTTTCTCCAGCTCTTAGCGCATTTACATTTACTTCATTTAACACTTTTTGAATTGAAATAGTGTCACTTGGCTGTTGTGCAAAACCAATAAATGGTAGAGCAAGCAGAGCGGCCATGCAGTTTTTTTTGTTAAACATTTTAATTATTTTTTGTTAACATTAGCAGATAAAATAGGGTTATTATCTGTTCTATTTAATGTTGACTCATTTCCCTATGATGAATGACCACCTCAGGTTCAATGGGTGTAATCTCAGCCTTTCGGCACCCCTTTTAAGATGGGGTAAAAGTATGAAAGTTAGGAGTTTTATTGTTTATTTTTTTCTTTTTTGTCATTCTAGCTTCAAAGAAATTATGTAATGGAAAAATAAGTGCTGCTAAACTAGCATTAATTATTAGTTTATATGCTGGAGCTCCTCCAGTCCAATTTTCAATATAAGGATCCATGTACACAAGTATAAACTCGAATAGAAGTAGTATAGTAAGGAATATACCTGCTTTTGTTATAAGAATATTGAAGTTGAGTTTTCCCCAAGGAATAATAGAGAGTTTGCAACTCCATTTAGATAGTTGATTTCTTTATAAATAGATTTTGCATTATTATAAAATTCAATTGATATTACTCTTTTGTTTTTCCAAGCTTCATAACTTGCAAGAATTAGCCATGCATCAGCCTCACCTTTTTTGTAATTAAGATTTTGTGCAAGTTGTATATTGTTTTGCATTATAGATATTGCACTGTCGTATTCTGAACTTGTTAGGAGAATCTCAGATAATATGTTAGTTTTATCAACTCTTTCAGTGTTATTTGTTAGTGTAGAGATGATTTGTTTTAAGCTATCTATTTCATTTGCCTTAATGTTGCTTAATGCAAAAAATATGATAGATATGAGAACTATTTTTTTCATATTGCACAAATATATATAATTTTGAAAATTATTAGAATTAATACAAATAGAGTTGAATGAGAAATAAATTAGTACCTTTGAAAAATAAACTTACGAATACAGAGAAAGAAAAAGAAGAGAAACAATCTATTATGGAAGGATTTTTTGAAAGAGGCTTGTGGTCAAGTAGATATATTGTAGTTCTTGCGGTAGTATTTTCGGTGATTTCTGCAATGTCATTATTTCTTATTGGTAGCTATGAAATAGTTTATACCTTAATTCATGACAGTCCATTATCTGCAAGTCATCAGGGGCATTCTCATTCTAAACTGATGTCAAAAATAATTGGAGCCATTGATTTGTATTTGATAGGAGTTGTGTTATTAATTTTTGGTTTTGGAATTTATGAGCTTTTTATCTCAAGAATTGATGTTGCAAGAAAAAATACAGATGTAACAATATTAGAAGTGAAAAATATAGATGATCTAAAGAATAAGATTATTAAAGTAATTATTATGGTGCTAATAGTTACATTCTTTAAAAAAGTTTTGGATATGAATTATAATTCTCCAGTAGAGATGATGTATTTTGCAGTATCTATTTTTGCACTGTCGTTTGGAGTTTTCTTAATAAACAGAAAAAATTAATAATCCTACTACTAACTACTTTAATAAAAATAAATGGAAAAAAACTAAAAGCTGGACGCAAGAAGAATTTAAAGCATACTTATTAATTTATGCTTCTGAATCGGATCATACTGTAACTGAAGAAGAAAAAGAATTGCTTGAAACAGAATTAGATAAAGAGTTAATAAAGAAAATAAGTAAGGAAATTAAAGAAGATAATGATTACCAAAGACTTCAAAAAGTGTCGGCTTATATTCAAGATAATGATTGCACTCAATCTGATTTAGATATTTTACTTAATGAAATGAAAGAAATTTTTATGTCAGATGGTGATTTTGATGTAATGGAACAAGCTGCTTTTCGATTTATGAAGAAAATGTTAAAGGTTTAAAAATAAGTTTAAATTCTTCAAAATATTTTTTACCCTATCATTACCTTTTACAACAACATATTGGTGTCCAAACCTTTTTAATTCGGTTTTGTAAATTTCAAAAAGTTCATCTCTATTTATAGGATTTTCTCTTTGTGGGTCGGCTTCCCAAGGTATGTCAGGTTTACATAAAAGATAAAACCTGTTTTCTAATGTTTGTTTTTCTATTTGTTCCAAAATCCATTTATCACAATTACCATATTTGTACTCGCTCCAAATTTTAATGGTGATTAAATCAGTATCGTGTATAGATAGTTGTTGGTTGCTAGTAGTTAGTTGTTCAGATGCTAATTGTCCTTTTGCAATTTCTAGCAAATCATTCTGTGTGTACTCTCTGTCTAAATCACTAAGAAATTCTCTTGCAAATTCTTTAGAAAACGGAATTTTAAAATGAGTCGATAGTTGCTGACAAAGTGTAGTTTTTCCACTGCTTTCAGGCCCTGTTATAATGATTTTAAGCGAGTTCATTGTTGCGTTTTAACCAAGCAAAATATCCGAAAATTGCAATAAAAGTATAAGCCAAAAACAGGAGGGAAGTAAGGTGTAAGTCCCTGCTAAAATAGAGGTAGACTGAGACAGCATCAATCACTATCCAGTATAGCCAATTTCCTAATACTTTTTTAGTAACCATGTATGTGGCAACAATTGAAAATACTGTAGTAAAGGAATCTACTAAAGGCATAGCAGCATTAGTGTAGGTTGTGAAATAAAATCCCATTAAAAAAGTAAGTATAGTCCCTATTAATAGAATGAGCAAATGTTTGCTAATTGACCATTGTTGTATCTGTAGTGTGCTATCATTTTTATTCCATTGGTAATAGCCGTAAAATGCCATAAATAAGTAGAAAATTTGCAATCCTGTTTCTGGGTAGAGTTGTGCTGTATAGCAAATATAAACATAAAGAATAACACTAATTGCAGCTGCTCCCCAGCACCAAATACTTTCTTTAGCTGCAAGTATTACATAAATGATACTAAAAAATACAGCAACACTCTCAATGAAACTCCAATTGAAATCAAGTTGTGTAAGGATTTGTAGAATGTCGTTCACTTTTTAGAAACTAGGTTTTTCTTCTAAGTCAGAATTGATGACTTTTAGTGTAAATACAACTGAATTTTCATTCAAGAAAGTACTTTCCATTTCACTATTTATGGCATTCATTACTTGTTTGTAATCCCCAAAAACCTGTGTGCTCATACCATTAGTGTCCACTTTTACAAAAGGATATTTTCTTAAGTTTTTAATAAATTGTATAATGGAAGGTTTAAAATCTTCCTTTAAAGGATACATTGATATTTCTACTGAGCAATCCATTAGCAATTATGTATTGCATTAGCAATTTCTGAAATCAGGTTTTCATCTTTTTCAATTGCATTTCCTACTACAATAATATCGGCTCCAGCTTTACAATTAGCTGCTGCTTTTTCGCCACTACTAATTCCACCTCCAATAATAACAGGGCAATCTACTGAGTGGCTAACGCTTGCTATCATTTTTTCTGAAATAGGATTTTTGGCACCACTACCCCCATCCATAAAAATGAGTTTTAGTCCGAGCATCTCTCCAGCCATAGCCGTACAAGCAGCAACAGCATTTTTATCAGCAGGGATAGGAGTGGTATTGCTCATATAAGAAACAGTAGTTGGTTTCCCGCTATCAATTAAAATGTATCCTGTTGGTAATACTTCTAATGAGGATTGCTTTAAGATTGGAGCTGTAATGACTTGTTTTCCAATTAGCATTTCTGCATTTCTTCCTGAAATTAAAGAGAGAAAAAGAATTCCATCAGCCTTATCATTTACTTGCATTGCATTTCCTGGGAAAAGTATTACAGGAATATTGGAGTGCTCTTTTAAAGTGGATAGGCAGGAATCCAAACTGTCATTTGTAAGCAATGAACCTCCTACAAAAAAGTAATCTGTTTTAGCTTGTTTTGCTTTTTCAATAACACTAATTAGTGCTGATTTATCTTGCTTATCTGGGTCAATTAAAAGGGCAAAAGATTTTTTATTTGCTTTTTTGTCTGCTAAAATTTGATTGTAGATATTCATAAGTTGTATTTCTAATTGCAAACATACACTAAATAGTGATTATTTATTTTTTGATAGTTTATGTTTAATTCTTTGTTTTTGAATTGGATACTAATTTCCCCTTTTTCTTTTGCTGTAAATTCTGGAATTATGATGTCCTTTATGAAATCAACACCTCCTTTTTGATGCCATTTAAAAACAGCTTCTTTGCAGCACCAAATTAAAGTTGCTTTTTCTTTGTTTAGGTTTCTTAAGTTTTTTTCTGAAATAAATTTTGAAGACAAGCGCAAGGTTTTTTCTGAAATTTTCTCAATATCTAACCCTACTTTTTTATCGCTTATAATTACTGCAACTAACTCCTTGGAATGAGAAATAGAGATGTGCTTTCCATTTTCTAATTCAGGAGCATTAAATTCATTGTAAATAATTGTTGCATTTGGGCTAAGTTGTTCAAGCAATAACCTACTGGCTAAAAACTCTTTTTTTCTTTTCTCTGTTTTGAATTTTGCAGCATAAAATGAATCAGCTAATTGTAGAAGTTCAACTAATGATTCGGATAAGTCCCAAAGCGCTATAGAGCAGTTATTTTCTGTTGTATTTAGGATGATCCCCATATCTTAATATATTGGTTGCGAATGTAATAATTATGATTATCTTTGCCGTTCTTAAAAATAAAAAATGGAAACTATGAGTTATAAAGTAAAAGATATCTCCTTAGCAGAGTGGGGGAGAAAAGAAATCACTTTGGCAGAGGCCGAAATGCCAGGATTAATGTCAATTAGAGAAGAGTATGAAGATAGTAAGCCATTGGCAGGAGCAAGAATTGCTGGTTGTTTACATATGACTGTTCAAACGGCAGTTTTAATTGAAACATTAGTTCATTTAGGAGCTGAGGTTACTTGGTCATCTTGTAATATTTTTTCTACTCAAGATCAGGCAGCAGCAGCTATTGCAGCAACAGGAGTTCCTGTTTTTGCTTGGAAAGGATTATCAGAAGAAGAATTTGATTGGTGTATTTTACAAACACTTACTGCCTTTGAAGGTGGTAAATCATTAAATATGATTTTAGATGATGGTGGTGATTTAACGAATATGGTTTTTGATCGTTTTCCAGAAATGGTTGCTGATATTAAAGGTCTTTCAGAAGAAACAACTACTGGAGTACACAGGTTGTATGAAAGAATGGAGAAAGGAACACTTTTAACACCTGCTATTAATATTAATGATTCAGTTACTAAATCAAAATTTGATAATAAATACGGATGTAAAGAATCATTAGTAGATGCAATTAGAAGAGCTACTGATGTAATGATGGCTGGTAAAGTTGCTGTTGTTGCTGGTTATGGTGATGTTGGTAAAGGTTCTGCAGCTTCTTTAAGAGGTGCTGGAGCTAGAGTTATTGTTACTGAAATTGATCCTATTTGTGCTTTACAAGCAGCAATGGATGGTTTTGCGGTGAAAAGAATGGATGATGCTTGTAAAAATGCTGATATCATTGTTACAACAACAGGGAATAAAGATATTATTCAGTCGCGTCATTTTGAGAGTATGAAAGACAAAACGATTGTTTGTAATATCGGTCATTTTGATAATGAAATTGATGTAGCTTGGTTGAATGACAACTGGGGACATACTAAGGATACAGTAAAGCCTCAAGTGGATATGTATACTATTGATGGAAAAGATATTATTTTACTTGCTGAAGGTAGGTTAGTGAATTTAGGATGTGCTACAGGGCATCCTTCATTTGTGATGTCTAATTCATTTACAAATCAAGTTTTAGCGCAATTAGAGTTATGGAATAATACTGATGCGTATAAAAATGAAGTATATATGTTGCCTAAACATTTGGATGAAAAAGTAGCTAGATTACACTTGGCTAAAATTGGGGTTGAGATAGAAACTTTGCGCCCGGATCAAGCAGAATATATTGGTGTAACGGTTGAAGGTCCTTATAAGCCGGAATATTATAGGTACTAAAGTTAAATTTAGATATAATAAATCATTAAAAAAGCCCGATTTCTCGGGCTTTTTTAATGATTGTAAATTCTCATTTGACTGCCGTTTAAGCTCCAATTGTACATTTTTAACGGAAGTAGAGCTGGTGAGTTCAAAACACTTGCATTATTGCTTAGTAAAAAAGCTGAGCTGCAGCAATTGCAATAGGCTATTCCAGCATCTACTGAATCAATATACGAACAAGCGAGTGAAGGTTCATAGCTGCAATTCCTATCATACACTTTATAGTCATTTCCTACCCCATGGTAAATTATGATTCCTTCAACACCTCCTTCAATAAAAATAGAGCTTCCTGAAACTTGTAAATCGCTATATTCTGGCCAACTCAAATCAATATGAATATTTACATAAACATCTTCAATATAATCATCTTTAGAGTCGCAACTTGCAATTAATAGGCTGAAGCTAAGAAGATAAACGATTGTTTTCATATTTGCAATTTTATGAAAAAGAAATGGATTTATCTTCAAGTATCGTGTTAAATTATTTGCTATCTTTACGGCCTTTAAAAACAGAATCTATATTTAAACGAAACATTATACCATGTTGAGAAAAATTTATTTAATAGCAGCTTTAGTATTTACATCATCACTTGCTATGGCGCAAACAGGAACCTTGAAAGGGGTGATAACGGATGCAATGAGTGGAGAGCCAATTCCATTTGCGAATATAATCATTGAAAAGAATGGAAATCAATCAGGAGGTACTACTACTGATTTTGATGGAAACTATACTATCAAGCCAGTTGAGCCTGGAAATTATACGATAAAAGCAACTTTTGTTGGATATGGTACGGTTGAGGTAACGGGTGTAGTTGTTTCTGCAAATAAAATTACTTTCCAAGATGTGAAGTTGCAAGAAGGTATTGCGATTGGTGAGGTAAAAGTTATTGCTTATAAAAAGCCACTATTGGATCAAGATAATTTATCGGGTGAAACAAAAACTGCTGAAGAAATTATTGCAATGCCAACAAAGAATATCAACTCTATGGCTGCAGCAACTGCAGGTATTTATCAGAGAGATGAAGGGGATGGTGTAAATGTGAGAGGTTCTCGTTCAGATGCAACAGAGTATTATGTTGATGGTATTAAAGTAAGAGGAAGTATGGGAGTACCAACTACAGGTATTGAGCAAATTACAGTAATTACAGGTGGTGTTCCTGCACAGTATGGGGATGCAACTGGTGGAATTATATCGGTTACAACTAAAGGGCCTTCTAGTAAAATGTTTGGAGGGATTGAGTTTGAATCATCTTCATTATTTGATAGTTATAACTATAATTTATTAGGTTTTGCTCTTTCAGGACCTATCTTAAAGAAGAGAAATACTGATGGAACAAAAGGATCTTCAATAATTGGTTATTTCTTAGCTGGTGAGTTTAGAAGTGTAGATGATAATGATCCTTCAGCTATTGGTAGATGGAAAGTAAAGGATGATGTTTTGGCAGATTTACAAGCTAATCCATTTCAAATTGCATCAAATTCTTCTGCAGGTTTGTTAAATACTTCTGAATTTTTATCTGAGAGAGATTTTGAAAATGTGCAAGCAAAGTTGAATGCAAATGAGAAAAGATTTAATATTTCTGGGAAACTAGACGTTAAGCCAGGTAAGAATACATTTCTTTCTTTAGGAGGTTCTTATTATGCACGTGAAAGTAGAGATTTTTCTTCTTGGCGTTCAATGTTTTCTTGGGATAATAATCGTCAGTCTACTCAGCACACCTACCGTATCTTTGGTAAGTTGACTCAAAAATTTGGTTCTGCTGAAGCTAATGATGATGAATCAGCTGCTACTATAAAAAATGCTTTCTTCACTATACAAGGTGATTATACAAATAATAAATACACATATGTTGATGCTGATCATAAGGAAGATTTATTTAACTATGGTTATGTTGGAAAGTTTGTTACAAGTAAAGCTCCAGTTTATAGAAATGGTTTTGCAGTGGATTCTACTAGTGGTCGTATCTTTACGGGTAGGGTGTTAAACGGATGGGCAGATACACTTTTTGAGTTCACTCCAGGAGGGGTGAATACTTCATTGGAAAATTATACTAATGCATATATTGAAATGTTCTCAGAATATAGTATGTCATCCTATGTAAGTGGTTATGGTGCAGACGGGCAACTAAGGACTTCAGCTGATTTACAAGGAAAAGGTTTGTTGAATGGACAAACTCCATCATCAGTTTATTCTTTATTTGGTAATCATGGTACTATGTATAATGGTTCTGCTAAACAAGAAAATACACAAACAACTTTTAAAGCCTCTGGTTCTGCTGATATTAAGTCTCATGAATTCTCGTTTGGTTTTGAATTTGAACAAAGAAAAGATTATTACTGGGGAATGGCTCCTATGAACTTGTGGGGCTTAATGCGTCAACAATCTAATAAGCATATTTTAGAAAGAGATTTGTCTAACCCTTATCCTGTATTTGATGAAAATGGAATTTTCCAAGACACTATTAATTATGATCGCTTGTATATTGCTAGTGAGCAATCTACTTTTGATAGAAATTTTAGAGAGGAACATAAGATTGGTGATTTAGAGTTTATTGATATTGATTCTTATTCTCCTGATGCTTTTAGTTTAGATATGTTTAGTCAAGATGAATTGTTAAATAATGGATCTTCATTAGTTTACTATTATGGGTATGATATCTATGGTAATAAAAATGAATCTAATAATACATTAAATGACTTCTTTACTCATAAAGATAAAGAAACTGGCCAGCTTACAAGAAATATTGCTCCTTATAATCCTATTTATCAAGCAGGGTATATTCAAGATAAGTTTGCAGTTGAGGACTTAATTTTTAATATTGGGTTAAGAGTTGATCGTTTTGATGCCAATCAAAAAGTGTTGAAAGACAGGTACTTATTATATAATGCATATACTGCTGGTGCTGATGTTGATTTATTAAACTCAAACTCCGCTCCATCAACAATTGGTGATGATTATGTTGTTTATGTTGATGATATTGAGAGCCCTTCAGCAGTTGTAGGGTATCGTAACGGAGATATCTGGTATAATGCTGATGGACTTGTCATTTCTGATCCTTCTTTATTAGCTGAGGCTGCAGGAGGTAAGATTGCTCCTTATTTAACAAATCCTTCAGACGCATTAAATGGAGATATTAAAATGGATGTTTTTGAAGATTATAAACCGGAAACTGTATTTATGCCAAGGATTGCTTTTTCTTTTCCTATTTCTGATGAAGCACAGTTCTTTGCACATTATGACGTGTTAACCCAAAGGCCACCTACAGGAAATAGATTAGAGCCTGTTGATTATTTATTTATGGCTGATAGAGTTGGTGCAACTTTGAACAATCCTAACTTAAAGCCAGAAAAAACAGTTGATTATGAATTAGGCTTTGCTAAAACCTTATCTTTAAAGTCAGCTCTTAAAATCTCTGCCTTTTACAAGGAGTTAAGAGATATGATTCAAATAACAAATACTTTGTCCGCTTACCCTGCGCAGTATTATACTTATGGTAACATTGATTTTGGTACTGTAAAAGGAATGTCAGTTAACTATGATTTGAGAAGAACAAATAATGTTCAGCTTACAGCTAATTATACATTACAGTTTGCTGATGGTACTGGTTCTTCTGCTACTTCAGGAGCTAGTTTAGTAAATACAGGGCAACCTAATTTGCGTACTACTATTCCTTTATCTTATGATCAGAGGCATGCTATTTCAGCTTCAGTTGATTATCATTATGGTGATGGAAAAGATTATGACGGGCCAGTTTGGTTTGGCGCTAATGTTTTCCAAAATGCTGGAGCAAATCTTATGCTTTCGGCAGGATCAGGAACACCTTATTCTCGCCAATCTAATATTACTCAGGAAGCTGCTGATGGTATTAACGATCGTTCAACTTTAGAAGGAAGTATTAATGGTTCTCGTTTACCCTGGCAATTTAGGATGAATGCAAAAGTGAATAAAGAATTTGAAATTAAATGGAGTGATAAAAAGAGCTCACATTTAAATGTATATGTGCAAGTACAAAACTTACTTAATGCAAGAAATATAATAAGTGTTTACCGTGCAACTGGTAATCCTGAGGATGATGGATATTTAACTTCATCAGCAGCACAAAATGCAATTGATGCTAAAAATGATGCGGATGCCTTTAGGTATTTGTATTCTTTAGCTGTTAATAATCCTTCTCACTATAGTTTGCCAAGAATGTGGAGAGCAGGTATTAGCTTACAATTTTAATTAGATAATGAAAATGAGACTGAAAAACAGAGCATTTATGAATAATTCAATAAAACAAATAACAACTCTTTCTTTTGCCCTATTTACAATGGTGGCTTTTGCAAAGGAAAATGTTAACCAAGGTATAACTAATTCTGTAAATACTAAGGTTGCAGCTGGTTGTAATCCTACTACTACACAAACTGATTTAGATGTAAATAATGTAAGAACTACAATTATGGCTGGTGCTGATATGTGGTGGAATTTATCTGACGCACAATATGAAGTGCCAAAAGGTGGGAATAAACATTCTTTATTTGCCGGGTCATTATGGATTGGTGGAGTTGATGATGGAGGTCAGTTAAAAGTAGCTGCAATGACTTATCGTCAAGGAGGAAATGATTTTTGGTCTGGACCATTAAATGTAGATAATGCAACTATTTCAGCTGAGGAATGTACAAAATGGGATAAACATTTTAAAATAGAAAGATCTGATGTGGAAGAATATTATGCTCGTTTTGATATAGATCCAACTTATGTGATTCCAGCTTCTATTTTAGAATGGCCTGCTCATGGTGACCAGTCACTTGGGCAAGCTGAATTCTTAGCTCCTTTTCATGATGTAAACGGAAATGGAGTTTATGAGCCTTATAGTGGAGATTATCCTGATTTTAATGTTTCAGGTACTAATGATGACGCCTATCTTTTTGGTGATCAGAATTTATGGTGGGTATTTAATGATAAAGGAAATATTCATACTGAATCTCAGGCAGATGCCTTAGGATTAGAAATTCATGCTCAAGCTTTTGGTTTTGCTGCTGATAATGAAGTGAATGATATGACTTTTTATAATTATAAAATAATTAACCGTTCTACCTTGCCTTTGAATGACACCTATTTTGGACAGTGGGTTGATCCTGACTTAGGAAAATATGATGATGATTATGTAGGTTGTGATGTTGGTCTTGGTTTAGGATTTTGTTATAATGGTGATGCTGAAGATGATGGAGCCACAGGTTATGGGTTTAACCCTCCTGCAATTGGTGTTGATTTTTTTCAAGGACCATTAGCTGATCCAAATGATGGAATTGATAATGATAGAGATGGAACTACTGATGAAGTTGGTGAACAGATTATTATGTCTAAATTCATGTATTTTAATAATGATGGTACTCCTACCGGAAACCCAAATAGTGGAACTGATTTTTACAATTACTTACAAGGAATATGGAAAGATAATCAGCCCATGACTTATGGTGGTGATGGACATGGCGGTGGTACTGGGTCAACAACTGATGAATGTGACTTTATGTTCCCAGGAACTTCTGATGCTACATTCCCAAATCAAGAATGGACAGAACAAACTGCAGGTAATATTCCAGCAGATAGAAGGTTTGTTCAATCAGCAGGACCTTTTACTTTGCAACCAGGTGCTGTTAATGAAATTACAACTGGTGTAGTATGGGCACGAGCAAAATCAGGAGGGCAAACAGCTTCTGTACAATTATTAAAAATTTATGATAGAGAGGCACAGGCTTTATTTGATAACAATTTTAATATCCTAAACGGACCTGATGCTCCAGATTTAACAATTAGAGAACTAGATAAGGAATTAATCTTTACCATATCAAATGGTGAGACTTCAAATAATATAAATGAATCTTATTCGGAAAAAGATCCTTATATTACTAATCCTTTAAATAACCCTAACTATGAATTTCAAGGTTATTTAGTATATCAATTAAAGAATTCAACTGTCTCAGTTACTGATTTGGATGATTTAGATAAAGCAAGGTTGGTATATAGAAGTGATATTAACGATACTGTTTCTGGCATAATAAATCAATATCTTGATCCAATTCTTGGTGTATATACTCCAATTGAAGAAGTGGCTTCTGTATTAAGTGAGGGTGTTCTAGGTTCAGTTGATGAAGGCATTCAATATTCATTCCAAATTACAGAAGATAAATTTGCTTTAGGAAATACTCGTCTAGTTAATCATAAGACATATTATTTTATGTCACTTTCATATGGATACAACAGGGATGAGGAGAATTCAAGCCCTTATGCAGTGGATGATCTTGATTATGATGGTAGGAATCAACCTTATATTTCTGGAAGAAGAAATATTCAGGTTTATTCAGGTATCCCTCATTTTACTGAGCCTGATGCAGGAGGAACAACTCTTGGTGCAAACTATGGTGACGGTGTAGAATTAACACGTTTAGAAGGAACAGGAAATGGCGGAAATCTTCTAGAGCTTACTGAAACAACAATTACTGCAATTCTAGAAAGCCCTGATCATAGAGCAATGGACTTAACTTATAAGGCTGGTCAAGGTCCGATTGATATTTCAGTTGTTGATCCTGTAAAAATTCCTAAAGGAACCTTTATTTTAAAATTATTGGAACCAGTTATGACAAATGAAGGACTGATTACTTCTTACGGAAAATGGTCATTAATTAATGAAGAAACAAATTTTGTTAAAGCTTCAGCTAATCAAGATATTATTATAGGTACTGAGATTTATGTTTCAGAATTAGGATTAAATATTAAAGTAAAACAAGTAAGTAATCCTGGTGAAGACCCTGCTAGTATAGAGGGGAATGGTTTCATCTATAGCTCTATTGAGTTTGAAGATATGAATGATAGATGGTTAACGGGTTTAGCTGATAGAGATGATGATGGATCTTCTTGGGGTTGGGGGTTGAACTGGATTAGATCAGGTTCCTATGCAAATGAAAATGTAGCTGTTCTAAGTGACCATAATAATTCAGTAAATTCAGATGGAGTTAATGTTATTAATAATCAAGATCCGAATGGTTCTTTTGAAGGTGCTATTATGCAAACAAATAATATCAGTTTCGAATTTTTTGATATTGAAGCAACTGGAGGTACTTGGACTCCTTACCGTTTTGCATCTTATTTTAATGATGGACCTGGATTAACTAGTATGATATCTAACCAGTCTAAACTGAATAAGATAAATTCTGTTGATATAGTATTTACAAATGATACTTCAAAATGGACAAGATGTTGTGTAGTTGAGGCGCAAGATAATGAAACATTATCTAATAGTCAGCAAGAAAAAATGAATCTAAGGAACTCTCCTTCAGTTGGTAAAGATGGTCAGCCAGATGCTAGTGGTACTATTGGTATGGGTTGGTTCCCTGGTTATGCTATTGATATTGAAACAGGTGAAAGATTGAATATTATTTTTGCTGAAGATTCATGGCAGACTTCTGAGAATGGTACAGATATGATTTGGAATCCTACTGCTAATATTGCAACTAAGGATCTTCCGCAATTTGATCCTTCTGCTCCTGCTGGAGAGCAGTTTAGTAATGGAAGTTATTTGCTCGGTGGTAAACATTTTGTTTATATTCTTAACGGAAATTCATCAGTGAAAGGAAGTGAAGATTATTTAAATGGCAATTTTTCGGAAGTTAATGATGCTCCTAATTATGATAAAGGAGCTTGGGTATATGCAAAACTGCTTAATGATATAAGTGGTGTTGGAAAATTTAGGGTATTTCAGAAAATTTCTTGGTGTGGAATTCCTTTATTGGCACCTGGAAGAACTTTAAAGACTCAAATTGGTACAGTAAAGAATGATGCAACCGTAAAGCTTAGAGTAACTAAGCCTTATAGACAGTATGAAACAGTAGCTCCTTTTATTGACTATAATAATGATGAAATTATCACGGATAATGAAATTATTGTTAAAGATAAAAATGTATCATTAGTTTTAGGTGAGAATTATATTGTTGCTTACCAAAATCCTAAAACCTCATGGGGAGGTAAGGTAGTTACACATGATGGAAATACTTATCAGCCAGGAGAATATTTTATAGCAACTACAACTTCATTTGAAGGTGTAAATGATAATCAAGAAAAAGCAAGAGTTATTGCATCTGTAGCATTAAATTCATTCAATCCAGTATATCGCTTTAGTACTGATGATATTGTAGCAGATAAAGGGAATTTAAGTGTTGCAAAAGATGCAATGGAATTAATTAATGTAGTTCCTAATCCTTATTATGGTTATTCTTCTTACGAAACAAATCAGCTTGATAATAGAGTTAAGATTACAAATTTACCACAACAAGCAATAGTTTCTGTCTTTACAGTAAGTGGTACGTTAGTGCGTAAGATTAAAAAAGATGATAATGTAACTTCAGTTGATTGGGATTTAAAAAATGATTTTGGAATTCCAATTTCAAGTGGATTATACATCATTCATGTAAGAGGAAAATTCTGGGATGCTGATGCTAAAGCATTTGTTGAAAAAGACAAAGTGATTAAGTGGTTTGGTGCATTGCGTCCTATTGACATGGATACATTCTAAAAAATAAAATTTGACGATAATAAATAGTATAGATATGAAACAAATTAATAACTGGATAAAAGCTACAACAATAATTGCTTTGATGATGCTTCCATTTCAAGAAGGTTTTGCTGGTAATGAGCAAAGATCAGGGCAGGCTGGAGCTTCTGAATTATTAATCAACCCTTGGGCAAGAACCTCTGGTTGGGCAGGTGCAAATGTTGCAGGTGTAAGAGGACTTGAAGGAATTTATTCTAATGTAGCTGGTTTGGCATTTACTCAAAAAACAGAATTGATTTTTACTCAAACTTCATGGTTACAATATGGTAGTAAAATGTTTGATGCGAATAGCTCTGTAAGTAATATCAGTTCATTTGGTTTTGCACAAAAAGTAGGCGAATCAGGTGTGCTTGGGTTTGCTGTTATGAGTATGGATTTTGGGGAAGTTGAAATTACAACTGTTGATTTACCTGATGGAGGTATAGGTACTTATTCACCTAAATTTATGAATATGGCAATCTCTTATGCTAAGGTGTTTTCTAATAGTATTTATGGTGGGGTTACTGTTAAAATGATTTCAGAACAAATTTCTAATACAGGTGCTAATGGAGTTGCTTTAGATGCTGGTATCCAATACGTAACTGGGAAAGAGGATAATTTAAAATTTGGAATTTCATTAAAAAATGTTGGACCAAGGATGTCATTTACTGGTGATGGGCTTTCATTTAGAGGGAATTTAAGTGATGAGTATAAAATGACTATCGAACAAAGATCTTCAGAGTTTGAATTACCAGCCTTATTAAATATTGGAATGTCATACGATATTAATATTCTTAATCATAGGCTAACTGGTGCTGGGACTTTTACTTCTAATGCATTCCAAAAAGACCAGTACCGATTAGGTTGTGAGTATGCTTATAATGAAATGTTTATGGTGCGTACAGGGTATACTTATGAAGATGGTATAAGAACTCCATCAACAAGAACTACTGCTTTAAGAGGTCCTTCTGCTGGTTTTACAGTGGAGTTGCCAATGGGTAATAATACTACTTTCGGTTTGGATTATTCTTACCGTCATACTGATCCTTTCCAAGGTTCACATACTATTGGAGCTAGGATTAATTTATAAAATAAAAACAAAACATATTATGCTCAGAAAGGAAGGTAACTTCCTTTTTGTGCGTTTATAAGCATAACAGATTATGAGTACAATATATTTATCACAAGAAGGATACGATAACTTAAAAGCCGAGTTAAATACTTTAAAGTCAGTAGATAGGCCTAGAGTAATTAATCAAATTGCAGAGGCAAGAGATAAAGGTGATTTATCTGAAAATGCAGAATATGATGCTGCAAAAGAAGCCCAAGGTTTATTAGAAGCACGAATTTCTAAATTAGAAAATGAAGTTGCAAATTCTAGAGTGTTGGATGAATCTGAAATGGATACTTCAACTGTGCATTTATTAACTAAAGTAACTATTAAGAATACAGCTAATAGCATGGAAATGACTTATGCTATTGTATCGGAAACGGAAGCTGATTTGGCTGCAAAAAAGATTTCTGCCACATCTCCTATTGGAAAGGGTTTGCTAGGAAAAGCGGTTGGAGAGATTGCTGATATTGAAGTGCCTAATGGGATTATGAATTTTGAAATTATTAAAATTGAAAGACTATAATGTCTAGTATCTTTTCCAAAATAGTTGATGGTGATATCCCTGCTTATAAAGTTGCTGAGGATGATAACTATTTAGCATTTTTGGATATTTTTCCTTTGGCAAAAGGGCATGTACTGGTTATTCCAAAAAAACATACCGATTATATTTTTGATATTGATACTGATGAATATTTAGAGCTTTGGAAATTTGCACAAAAAGTAGCTAAAGCAATGGATAAAGTGATTCATTGCAAAAGAATTGGAGTTGCTGTTATTGGGCTTGAGGTTCCTCATGCTCATATTCATTTAGTGCCGCTTAATAATGTATCAGATATTAATTTTGAACGACCAAAATTGAAATTTACAGAATCTGAAATGAAAGAGGTTGCATCTTTAATTAAATCAGCTATTTAAGTTTGTCAGGATTATCTTTTAAAAAAGCACCCCAACCCGTATAGTTTTTTCCTTTTCCTCCTGCAGGATTTCTTTGAAAGTAATGGCAAACAGCTGCTGCTAATCCATCACTTGCATCCAAATGTTTTGGCATTTCTTTAATGTTTAGTAGGGATTGCAACATGGAAGCAACTTGCTCTTTACTAGCAGTACCTTTTCCTGTGATTGCCATTTTTATTTTCTTTGGAGCATATTCAAATATAGGTACTTCACGATAAAGTGCAGCCGCCATAGACACTCCTTGTGCTCTTCCTAATTTTAACATGGATTGCACATTCTTACCAAAGAAAGGTGCTTCAACTGCAAATTCATCTGGTTTGTATTCATCAACTAATTGAAGAGTGCGTTCAAAAATTCTTTTCAATTTTAATTCATGCGAACCTAACTTTGATAAATGCAAAACTCCCATTTGAACCAATTCCATTTTTTTGCCTTTTATATGGATGATTCCATACCCCATAATTGTAGTTCCAGGATCTATCCCTAATATGATTCTATCAGTTTGCAATTGTTATCTTTGTAATTGAATTATACAACAAAACTAAGCAATGCTAAGCAAAAAAACGATTGGCTTCCTGTTAAAAATTGGAATTGTGGCATTTGCCCTTTTTTTCTTGTATCAGCAGCTTACTTCAAAAAGTGGAGTGGAACAAATTAGTTTTGATGCTATTTTGTTAAAGATAACTAATAATTATTTGATTATATTTTTAGTTGTGATTATGATGCTTTTAAATTGGTTTTTGGAAGCATTAAAATGGCGTTTTCTTATTGCAAAAGTTGAGAAGATATCTTTTAAGCGTTCTGTTAGGGCTATCTTTTCAGGAATTACAGTTTCCGCTTTTACGCCAAATCGAGTAGGAGAGTATGGAGGAAGAGTTTTTTGTTTAGATAAAGCAGATAGAATTCAGGCAGTACTTATTACTGTTATAGGATCAATGGCTCAATTGCTTACTACTATTATTTTTGGCTCAATTGGACTTTTGTATTTGCCTAGTTATAAATCAGATTTCTCACTTTTTTTTGACAATGTTTCCTTTGCTTATCCTGTTTTGGCTTTTATTCTTATTGTTCTAAATGTTTTGTTGGTATTACTTTTTTTAAATGCTTCAGTAATTACCAATGTATTGTCCAAGATTTATTTTTTGAATAGATTTGAAAAATATAATGCAGTATTTTCATTTTATTCCTTTGAAGATTTATTGAAAGTTTTTGCTTATTCTGTTGCAAGATATGCTGTATTTACTACTCAGTTTTTTATCCTTTTGGAATTATTTGAAGTACAGATTTTATATGCTGATGCCATAATACTTATCATGATTATGCTTTTTGTTATTTCAGTTATTCCTACTATTGCAATTACTGAAATTGGTGTGAGAGGTTCAATAGCAGTATTCTTATTTGGTTTGATTTCAGCCAATACAATAGGTATTCTTTCGGCTACTTTTTTGCATTGGGTCATTAACTTGTTAATTCCTTCTTTAATTGGAGTTGCATTTATCTTTATGCTTAAATTTTTCAGGAAATAATGTTATATGTAATTGCTTTTATTGTTTTGTTGTACTGGTTTCAAATCTCAAAATACCGTATAGGTTGGGATAAAATAAAGACAGAATCCCAACAAGAATTTACCCCAAAAGCTAGTGTAGTTATTGCAATTCGTAATGAGGAATCAGAAGTAAAACTACTGGTTAAGACTCTTAAAAAACAAATATATCCTACTGATTATTTGGAAATAATTTTGGTAAATGATCATTCTACTGATACTACTTTGGCTTTATTGGAACAGGTTGAAATGGATAATTTGAGAATTATAAATATGCCAGATGGTGAATTTGGTAAAAAGAATGCAATTTCAAGTGCGGTACAAGTTGCCAAGGGAGAAATTATTCTTGCTTCTGATGCTGACTGTAGTTTTACGCCTAATTGGGTGCAAACTATGGTAGCCTATTTTGCTAATGAGCAAATCAAATTAGTTTCAGGTCCGGTTACTTTTCATAAACAAAAAGGAATTTTTCAGAGTCTGCAGGCTTTGGAGTTTGCTTCATTAATTGGTTCGGGTGCTGGGGCAATTGGTATGGGAAATGCTATTTTTTGTAATGGAGCGAATATGGCTTATCGTAAAACTATTTTTTTGGAGGTGAATGATTTTGAAAACGACAAAGCAGTTAGTGGTGATGATGTTTTCCTGTTGCATAGCGTAAAGGAGAAATACAATAATGGAATTGCTTTTGCAAAAAATGAGAATGCCATAGTTACAACTGAAGGAGTTCAGACAATAAAAGGCTTTATTAATCAAAGAAAAAGATGGACAGCTAAGAGTAGCGGCTATAAGGATTGGGCAAGTATTTATACGAGTTTCCTGGTTTTGTTTACTAATGTAATTGGGGTGATATTGTTAGGATTATCCCTTTTTGATTTCACTTATTTGAACTATTTTCTTTATTATTTTGCGTTAAAGTTTTTGGCAGATTTATATTTATTACTTCCTGTTCTTAGTTTTTTTAATCGTAAGGATTTAGCAAAATGGATATTACCGTTTGAATTTTTTTATTCCTGTTATATCGTTTTGATTGTTGTTTTATCGTTCACTAATACCTTTGAATGGAAAGGAAGAATACATGAGAAATAAATGAAAGCAAATTCATTAAATACTTTAGCTTGGCAGAAGTTAAAACAGAATAAACTAGCTTTATCTTCTTTAGGATTTATTGTCATGTGTGTTTTGTTAGGAGTATTAACTGTTGTTGTTAGTCCTGATGGCAGCCCAATGGCAAATGAAATGCATATTGAATTAGCAACCCACCAACCTTTTACTAAAGTTATATTTTTGGAAATCCCAAAAGAATCTGTAAAAGAGGTTTCTTTTATGGAAGGTCTATTTTTTGGGAAGCCATTGCTTGTAACAAGAACTCCAATTGAAAAGTTTACTGAGCTTGAAAATGGAGTTTCTTATTTTCCGTATCAATCAGAATTAGTAAAAGTTCATATTGGAGATTATCAAATTAAAAACCAAACTTTTTATTTTGGAACAGATAAATATGGTAGAGATTTATTGAGTAGAATATTGCATGGTATTCGTATTTCTTTATCTGTAGGTTTTATAGCAGTGTTTATTTCTTTGCTTATTGGTATTAGCTTAGGGCTTGTTGCTGGTTATTTTAGAGGCAGAACTGATGATGTAATCATGTGGTTTGTAAATGTGATTTGGTCTATCCCAACTTTATTAATGGTAATTGCAATTACATTGGCTTTAGGAAAAGGATTTTGGCAAGTGTTTGTTGCGGTTGGCTTAACAATGTGGGTAGAAGTTGCTCGTATTGTAAGGGGACAAGTCCTAGTGATAAGAGAGTTGGAATATGTTGAGGCAGGATTAGCATTAGCCTTTAAATCCTTTAGGATAATTTTCAAACATATATTACCCAATGTGATTGGGCCAGTTATTGTAATTTCAGCTGCTAATTTTGCAGCTGCAATTTTGATAGAAGCAGGACTTTCATTTTTAGGAATTGGTGCGCAACCTCCTATGCCAAGTTGGGGCGGTATGATAAAAGATCATTATGCATATATTATTATGGATAAAGCTTATTTGGCAATTATCCCTGGAATGGCAATTATGAGTTTGGTGTTGGCCTTTATGTTGTTAGGAAATGGATTGCGTGATGCATTTGATGTTAAAAATTAAAAAATGGAACTACTATTCTCAGCACTTATAATTTTCTCACTTAGGTTGGCCGACCAAAGTTTAGGAACTATGCGCGCACTTTTAGTGAGTAAGAATAAACCAATTTATGCAGCACTTATTGGTTTAGTGGAATCGGCTATTTGGATAGTGGCTATCTCGCAAGTAATAAAAGATATTGATGATACTATACTTATTGTTGCTTATGCTGCAGGTTTTGCAGCTGGAACTATCTTAGGTTCTTATATTGAGAGAATAGTTGGTGTGGGAAATATTGTTGTGCGTGTTTTCTGTCCTGCAAATTCTCCTTCAGTTGCAGAAACTTTACGAAAGAATGGTCATGGAGTAACTATTATTGATGGAGAAGGTAAGGATGGTCCTGTTAAGATTTATCTTTGCATAATTCCTAGAAGAAAATTGAAATCAGTTTTGAATATGATAGAGGAGATAAACCCAAATGCTTATATCACGACTGATATGGCAAATCCTACTTCTTTGAAGAAATAGAAAAAAGCTGAAGATTTCTCTTCAGCTTTTTTATTAAATATGTTTTTTCTATTTTCTAGAATGGTAAGTCATCATCTTCTGATGCAGGTGCATTAAATGCAGGTGCAGCATCCATTTCTGGGCTTCCAGCTCCTTGGCTTTCAATTCTCCATGCGTCAATGTTATGGAAATATCTTCCGTTATATTCTCTTGAAGATAAGTTAAAAGAAACCTCAACTTGGTCGCCTTCATTGTGGTGATTTAGCATTTCAATTTTGTCCTCTCCAAATAATTGAAAACAAACTTCTGGGTTATATTGTGCGCCAGTATCTATTAGGAAAGATTGTTTTTTCCATTCCTTTCCTGCTTTTGATGTTCCGCTTTCTACACTTAATTTCCTACTTAATTTTCCTTTTACTGATAAACTCATGTTCTTTTTTTTATAATTTTAGTGTGACAAAATTAAGTAAAAAAAACCCTTAAAAATCTTTAAAGCGGCTTTTGTGTGTAAATGTTAAAAAATAATATCTTTGCCGTCCTTTTTATGCGGATGTGGCGGAATTGGTAGACGCGCTAGACTTAGGATCTAGTGCCGCAAGGTGTGAGAGTTCGAGTCTCTTCATCCGCACACAAAATTAAGCAAGCGTTTTCGCTTGCTTTTTTTGTTTTATGATTATTTCATAATCAGATAAATAAGTGTATTTTTGCAGCCCTTTTTAAAAAATACATAAAAGATGAATTTAACACAAAGCAAAGCAAAAGATTTAATGGCTACAATTACAGTTGATGTAGTAGCAAGTGATTACACTGAAAAAGTTGATAAGGTATTGAAAGACTACCGTAAAACGGCTGAGGTTCCTGGGTTCAGAAAAGGAAAAACGCCAATGGGAATCATAAATAAAAAATACAGAACTTCTGTTATTGTTGAGGAGGTAAACAAATTAATTCAAGATGAATTATATAAGCATATTACTGGAGAAAAAGTGAGAGTATTAGGGTCTCCAATGCCTATTGATGACACTCCAATTGATTGGGAAAATGCAGTTGATTTTAAATTTGTTTATGAAATTGCTTTAGCTCCTGAGTTTGATGTTAAAATTACAGCTAAGGATAAGTTAGATTATCAAAAAATAAAAGCGGATGCTAAATTAGTTGATGGTTACTGTAATGATATCGCTAAGCGTTATGGTAAAATGAGCAATCCTGAAGTTTCAGAAGAAGGAGATTTAATTTTCTGTGCAATTAACCAGTTAGATGTTGATGGTAAAGTAATGGAAAACGGAATTAAAAATGATGCAACTGTTGCAATGGACTATATTGCTGACAAAAAGATCAAAAAACAATTTATTGGTGTAAAAGCTGATGATGTTATTAAAGTAAATGTGATGAAAGCATTTACAAACCATTCTGATTTAGGTGCTATGTTAGGTGTTGATCATGCTGCAATTCATAATTTAACTTCAGAGGAATTCCAGTTTACTGTAAAAAATATTAACCAATTAACTCCTGCTGAATTGAACACTGAGTTATTTGATAAAGTATATGGTGAAGGTACAGTTAAGGATGTAAAAGAGTTCAGAGCAAAAATTCAAGCTGAGGCTGAAGGACAGTTTGTTGCTGAAAGTGATAGAATGCTTAAGAATGATGTAGTAACTTACTTTATTGAAAAATTAAAGTTACAAATGCCAGATGATTTCTTAAAAAGATGGTTAGTTCAAACTTCTGAGCAACCAATTACTATGGAGATGCTAGAAACTGAGTATGATATGTATTCAAAAAGCTTACAATGGCAATTGATTGAGAATAAAATCCTAGAAAACTATGAGGTTAAGGTAACTCAGGATGATGTTGTTGCACATACTAAGAAGCTAATTGGTATGCAAATGAAACAATATGGTCAGCCAGAAGGTGATGACGCTCAATTGACTGAAATTGCAACTGGAATCCTTAAAAATGAGGAAGAGAAAAAGAAGATTTACGATCAAATTTTTGACGAAAGAACTTTAGCTGTTTATAAAGAAAACTTCAAACTTACAGAAAAGACAGTTACTTATGATGAATTTGTTAAATTAGCATCAGCAAAATAATAACAAAATTAACATCATGGATTACGGAAAAGAGTTTCATAAATACGCAACAAAACATCAAGGGATAAGTAGTTTACATTTAAATGAATTTACTTCAATACACGGGAATTATATTTCTCCAACAATTATTGAAGAAAGACAAATGAATGTAGCGAGTATGGATGTTTTTTCTCGTTTAATGATGGATAGAATCATCTTTTTAGGAGTTGGAATTAATGATCATGTAGCTAATATTATTCAGGCACAATTACTATTTTTAGAATCAGTAGATGCAAATAAAGATATTTTAATTTACTTGAATTCTCCAGGTGGTGGGGTATATGCTGGGCTTGGTATTTATGATACTATGCAGTATATTAATCCTGATGTTTCAACAATTTGCACAGGTATGGCTGCATCAATGGGGGCTGTGCTTTTATGTGCAGGCGCTACAGGAAAACGAACTGCTTTAAAGCATTCAAGAGTGATGATTCATCAGCCCTTAGGTGGTGCGCAAGGTCAGGCTTCTGATATTGAGATCACAGCAAATGAAATCAAAAAATTGAAGAATGAATTGTATGAAATTATTTCAAACCATTCAGGGCAAGATTTTGATAAAGTTTGGAAAGATGGAGATAGAGATTACTGGATGACTGCTGAAGAAGCAAAAGCATATGGTATGATTGATGAGGTGCTTGTAAGAAATAAATAATGTCAGAAAACGATAAAGTATTATGTTCCTTTTGTGGGAGAGATAAGCAGGATACCAATATTTTAATTGCAGGTACTTCAGCACATATTTGTGATTCTTGTATTGAGCAAGCTCATGAAATTGTAAAGGAGGATGCAAGTGATGAGGTTTTTTTAGCTAAAGATTTTACACTTTTAAAACCTAAGGAAATCAAAACACATTTGGATGATTTTGTAATCGGACAAGATGATGCTAAAAAAGTGATGTCAGTTGCAGTTTACAATCATTACAAAAGAATTTTACAACCTGATACTACTGATGAGGATATTGAAATTGAAAAATCAAATATCATTATGGTGGGGCGTACCGGTACAGGTAAAACCTTAATTGCTCGCTCTATTGCTAAGTTATTAAAAGTTCCTTTTTGTATTGCTGATGCTACTGTACTTACTGAAGCTGGTTATGTTGGTGAGGATGTAGAAAGTATTTTAACTTGCCTTTTGCAAGCTGCTGATTATGATGTAGAACAAGCAAAAAGAGGAATTGTTTTTATTGATGAAATTGATAAAGTTGCTCGTAAAAGCGATAATCCTTCTATTACGCGTGATGTAAGTGGTGAAGGAGTGCAACAAGCTATGCTTAAATTATTGGAAGGAACAATTGTAAATGTTCCCCCACAAGGAGGGCGTAAGCATCCTGACCAAAAAATGATTGCTTTAGATACTAAGGATATTCTTTTTATTAGCGGAGGTGCTTTTGATGGTGTTGAAAGACATATTTCTGCCAGAATGAATACAAGTTCTATTGGTTTCAAATCTGAAAATAAAGAGGTAATTGAGAAAGATAACTTACTGCAATATATTTCTCCTCAGGATTTAAAGTCATTCGGATTAATTCCTGAATTGATAGGAAGGATGCCAGTAGTTACCCACTTAAACCCTTTAGATAGAGCGGCTTTAAAGTTGATATTGACTGAGCCTAAAAATGCACTAACTAAGCAGTATCAGAAACTTTTTGATATGGATGGTATTGCACTTAGTTTTGATAAAAAAGCAATTGACATTATTGTTGATAAGGCTATGGAATTCAAATTAGGAGCAAGAGGTTTGCGTTCTATTTGTGAAGCAATTATGCTAGATGCAATGTTTGAATTTCCTTCTGATGAAAGTAAAAAAGACTTGAAAATTACTGCAGCATATATAAAAACTCAGCTTACTAAACTTTCGTTTACCAAACTAAAAGTAGCTTAGTTTACGACTATAGGATATGTAGCCCCATTTATTGTGATATCAAAGTTACAATCACACAATGAGTCTCCATAATTAATGATTCTATCAGCATAACCATTTGGTGATATTTTTGCAGTACCACTTTTTATAACGCAAAAAGGTAAACAACCTAAATCTACATTTAAGGTGTCTGTAATTTCCATGCTAAAAATGTTATTATTAACACCAGTTCCACTAGCTGAACCAGTAATTTTGTACCTGTCATCACTAATATCAAAATATGTAGCTGTTCCATTTACCCATTCTCTAGTTCTTGTTGATTCCCAATTAATTGTTCCGTTAGCAGTATTGATACTTGCGTTATTTACGGTAATGGTAAACCACATATTTCCTTTGTTATTTCTTCCTTGGTTTGTAACAATTCTTTCCCCTTGTACTAAGTTATAATTCACATAATAATTATCGAATGTGGTAGTGATTACTGCTAAAGAATCACGGTATTTCCCAGTGTAAGTAATATTAATTTTTCCCTTTCTAAGTTTTCCTCCAGGGTTTGGGAATAAGATATTGTTTGGTCCAAAATTAATAATTAAGGTGTCAATATCTGAAGTGTCATTATCCATAGTTATATATTTTGGATATGATTTATTTATTCCATTAGCTAAAAAAGCTCCCTCAACAACACTAGCAACATCATTAAATAGTTGTTCAGCAAACAGATGGTCCTGTGTAGCTTGTGTACTTGCTAAATCATTTTGAGTGATTACATCTTCATCTTTACATGCGTAAAGTAAAACAGTTAAAATACTTAGTGCTATTCCTATTTTCTTCATCTTAATATATTTTCGGTAAACTTAGTTAATTTTCTCAAAAGTCAAGAAACTATAATCATGCGCATGTTTTTCATCAGCTTTGTAGTCTATTCTTTCTACTTCTTTCCAATCCTTTCCTAGCTCAGGAAAAAAGGTATCTCCATCATAAACATGGTGTACTTTAGTGAGGTAAATTTTATCTACTAAATTGGACTCAAGTGCTAGTTTATAAATTTGCCCTCCTCCAATAATAAAAGGTTCTTTATCTCCATTTTGTTTAGCAATTGTTAGGGCTGATTCTACAGAATTGACCACTATACAGCCTTCAGCTTGGTAATTACTTTGCCTTGTAATAATAACATTTGTTCTGTTTGGTAAAGGCCTGTACTTATGCGGAATAGATTCAAAGTTTTTTCTTCCCATAATCACATGATGACCTAAAGTAGTCTCCTTGAAAAAACGCATGTCTTTTGGTAAATGCCAAATGAGATCATTGTCTTTTCCAATTACTCCATTATTAGCTGCAGCTACTATAAGTGAAACTTTCATTATATTGCTACTTTTCCTTTAATGTGTGGGTGATATTCGTAATCTACTAATTCAAAATCATCAATTGTGAAGTCAAAAATACTCTTCACATCTGGGTTGATTTTCATTTTTGGCAATGCTTTTGTATCTCTACTTAATTGTAATTCCGTTTGCTCAAAATGATTGGTGTAAATATGTGCATCTCCAAGAGTGTGAACAAAATCACCTACTTTCAAATTACAAACTTGTGCCATCATCATAGTAAGTAGGGCGTAAGATGCAATGTTGAAAGGAACCCCCAAAAAGATGTCCGCACTTCTTTGATATAGTTGACAAGAAAGTTTTCCATCGGCAACATAAAACTGAAAGAAAGCATGGCAAGGTGGTAAAGCCATTTGCTCAATTTCACCTACATTCCAAGCACTAACAATAATTCTTCTACTATCTGGATTATTCTTAATTGTTTCTACTACTTGCGTAATTTGGTCAATATGCTTTCCGTCAGGTGAGGGCCAACTTCTCCATTGGTATCCGTACACATGACCCAAATCTCCATTTTCATCTGCCCATTCATCCCAAATACGCACCCCATTATCTTTTAGGTATTTTATATTAGTATCACCTTGTAAAAACCAAAGTAATTCGTGAATGATGGATTTTAAGTGTAGTTTTTTAGTTGTAATACAGGGAAACCCTTTTGATAAATCAAAACGCATTTGATGTCCAAAAACACTTTTAGTTCCTGTACCTGTTCGGTCTGCTTTTAGCGTGCCTTCTTGCATCACGCGTGTCATTAAATCTAAATATTGTTGCATTTGTTTATAATATCATTCCTACAATTACGGCTGTAAATAGGGAAGCCAATGTTCCTGCTATTAAAGCCAATATTCCTAATTTGGATAAATCCCCTCTTCTTTTTGGGGCCAAGGCTCCAATTCCTCCAATCTGTATTCCGATAGAAGCAAAGTTGGCAAAACCACACAATACATATGTAGCAATTATAATGGATTTTTGCTCTACAAATGCACCTGCACTTTTCATCTCTACTAAGGACATATATCCTATAAATTCATTTAATACCGTTTTCTCTCCCAATAATTGGCCTACCAAAAACATATCCTCCTTGCACACCCCCATAAGCCATGCAATGGGTGCACCAATATAGCCTAAAATCATATTAAAGGAAAGGTTATCATATTGTGTGTGATTTGCAATCCATATATTTAGAGTAGTCCAATCTCCAACTTTTAAAAGTATAAAGTTTGCCATTGACATAAGTCCGATAAATACTAATAACATAGCCCCAACATTTACCGCTAATCTGAGGCCATCAGTTGTTCCTTTCGAAATTGCTTCTAAAGCATTAGCTCCCATATCTGCTTTACTAACTTCTAATTTTGTTTCAAATTTTTCTTCCTCCGGCAATAACATTTTTGCAGCCACAATAGCTGCTGGTGCCGACATAACAGATGCCGCTAATAAATGTTTGGCAAACATAATTTGCTGCACAGGGTCATCTCCACCCAAAAAACCGATATATGCTGCCAAAACTCCACCTGCAATTGTTGCCATTCCTCCACTCATCAAACACAACATCTCCGACATGGTCATTTTATCCAAATATGGTTTTACAAGTAGAGGAGATTCTGTCTGCCCTAAAAAGATATTTCCTGCAGCCGCTACACTTTCAGGCCCTGATAGGCGCATTATTTTTTTCATGAGCCATGCAAATCCGTAAACAATTCTTGGCAAAACACCCCAATAATAGAATAAAGAGGTAAGTGCTGAAAAGAAAATTACTGTTGGTAATATCATCACTACAAAATTCATAAGTGGAGATTCAATGATACCGGTTTCAAATGAGCTGAAAAGAAACATAGTACCATCTTGTGTGAAAGAAATGATTTTGGCGAATATTTTTCCTACAAACTCAAATCCTGTAGAAATAAAAGGAACTTTTAAAATTAAAATAGCAAATATTATTTGTATACCCAATCCTTTTCCAACTAATTTCCAGTCAATCCCTTTTCGGTTTCTTGAAAAAGAAAAAGCAATAAGAAGTAAACTAGCTACACCTAGTAACCCTCTTAAAAGAGATTCAATTGACAAGCCAGAAGTTTGAATTATTTCATTCATATTATTCTCCTTTTCGTTTTTTTAATTCATCTCTTATTTCTGATGCTTTTTCGTAATCTTCTTGCTCAATAGCAGCGGCTAACATTTTCTTTAATTTTGTTAAGCTAAAAGTATCAATTCCTTGTGGATTTGTAGTTTTATCTTCTTCTAAATCTAGTGAAACATCATCTTCATCTTCTTCTCTTGCACTATTTACAATAATCCCAGCTCTTGCTAAAATATCTTCATATGTAAATATAGGACATCCATATCTAATTGCAAGTGCAATTGTATCAGAAGTCCTTGCATCAATTGCTACTTCTTCTCCAGTAACTTTGTGTTTGCAGTAGAATGCAGCATGAAAAATCCCCTCAATTAAGGTGTGAATAACTATCTTTTGTATGGTAATATCAAAACTATCTCCAAATGTTTTGAATAAGTCATGCGTTAATGGTCGTCCTGGTTCTTCCGTTCCATCTAGTGCAATAGCAATTGACCTTGCTTCACACCAACCTATTACAATTGGAAGTTGTCTTTTTCCAGTAGTTTCGTTCAATAACAATACATAAGCATTGTTTTGCGAATCGCTTTGCCGTATAGCAGCTATATCTAATTGAACGAATTCCAAATTTAGTTATTTAAGTTTTTGATTTCTTCTATAAGTTTTGGAACAACTTCAAAAGCATCACCTACAATTCCATAATCAGCAGCTTTAAAGAAAGGAGCTTCTGGATCGGTATTAATAGCAACCATTATTTTAGATGAATTTACTCCGGCTAAATGCTGTATTGCTCCAGAAATTCCAATTGCGATATAAAGGTCAGCAGTTACTGCTTTTCCTGTTTGTCCAACATGCTCTCCATGAGGTCTCCAACCAATATCAGATACTGGTTTGGAGCAAGCTGTTGCAGCTCCTAAAAGTTCTGCTAATTCTTCAACCATACCCCAATTTTCAGGTCCTTTTAATCCTCTTCCTGCTGAAACTACAATTTCAGCTTCTGATATAGATATTTTTCCACTTGCCGTTTCTTGTCCTTCAATAGTAATAGCGCCTTTTTCAGCAGTTGAATCAGCTTCAATACTACAGCTTCCTCCTGTTTCAATTAACTCATAAGAGTTTGGCGCGATAGATAAAATTGCTGTTGCTGATGTGATAGTTGCTAGTTCAATTGCTTTAGATGAGAAAGCTTTTCTTTTAACATTAATTGGGCTTGAGTTCTCAGGTAATGCAATAACATTACTTACTATTCCAGCTTGTAATTTTGCGGATAATCTTGGTGCAATCATTTTAGCTGTGTAAGTATTTGAAAATACTAAAACTCTAGCATCATTTGCTAAATCAGCAATTGCATTTGTTGCTGCCTGGCTATCTCCTTTTTCAATTCCACTACAAGATATAATCTTAGTTGCTCCATAGTTTCCTAATTTATTTAATTCATCATTACTAACTTCTCCTAAAGAGATAGCGATAACATCTGTTCCTAATAACTTTGCAGTTTCACTTGCGTAAGAAACAGCTTCAAAAGTACTTTTTCTAAAATTTCCTTCCCAATTTTCTGTATATACTAATACTGACATTTTTCTAATCTTTTTATATTAAATAACTTTTGCTTCATTGCGTAATAAGCTCACTAACTCAGCTACATTATCAGCATCTACTAATTTACAAGCTCCTTTTTCAGCAGGTTTTTCAAAACTAACTGATGTAGTTAAGTTTTCAGTAGCTGAAGGTTCAATAACTTCTAGAGGTTTTGATCTAGCTTGCATAATCCCTCTCATATTTGGAATTCTTAAGGCAGACTCCTCCACTAATCCTTTTTGACCACCAATTACTAATGGAAGGCTAGCAGATAAAGTTTCTTTTCCGCCATCAATTTCTCTACTAATTTTAGCGTCATTTCCTGTAACTTCTAATCCATTACAAGCATTTACAAAAGGTAGGTTAAGCATTTCGGCAATCATTGCTGGTACTGCACCGCCATTATAATCTAAGGATTCTTTTCCTGCAATAATTAAATCTGTAGGATTCTCTTTTAGGTAATTAGTAATTTCAATAGCTGTAGTATAACTGTCAGTTGCTACTTTATTGATTCTTACAGCACTGTCAGCTCCAATAGCTAATGCTTTTCTGATAACAGATTCAGCAGAAACATCTCCTACATTAATTACTTTAACTGTTCCACCATTTGCCTCTTTCAATACCATTGCTTTGGTTAATCCAAATTCATCATTCGGATTTATAACAAATTGTATTCCATTGGAATCAAATTTAGTATTATTTTCGGTAAAATTAATTTTTGAAGTTGTGTCAGGAACACTACTTATGCATACTACAATATTCATCTCTATCTTGATTTTATTAAATAAGATTGCAAACTTAATAAAATGCTATAAAAAGGACTTGATTTTTGGTTCTAAAAATCAATAAAGTACATTAAATAGCTCTGATATTATGCGGTTTGTATAAAAAGACTATTTTTGCAGACCTTTTTAAAATAATTAAACGAAAAAAAGAATATGGAATCAATGATGATTTATATGCCAATATTTATGGCATTAGTAGGGTTAGCCTACATGATGGTAAAAAAATCTTGGGTAATGAAACAAGATGCGGGAGATGGTAAAATGAAAGAAATTTCTGATCACATTTATGAAGGAGCTTTGGCTTTCTTAAAAGCAGAGTACAGACTATTAACACTATTTGTTATTGGAGTAAGTGCTTTATTATTTATAGTATCAACAATTGTCCCTTCAACACATTGGCTAATTGTAATTGCTTTTATTATTGGTGCAATTTTCTCTGCACTTGCAGGTAATATGGGAATGAAAATTGCTACTAAAACAAATGTTAGAACTACACAAGCTGCTCGTACAAGTTTGCCAAATGCATTAAAAGTCTCTTTCGGTGGTGGTACCGTAATGGGATTAGGAGTTGCTGGTTTATCTGTACTAGGATTAACGGTATTCTTTATTGCTTTTTATAATTACTTTATGGGTGGTGTTTGGACAAACACTCATGATATGACAATCGTATTAGAAACATTAGCCGGTTTTTCTTTAGGAGCTGAATCTATCGCCTTATTCGCAAGAGTAGGTGGTGGTATTTATACTAAAGCTGCTGATGTTGGTGCTGATTTAGTTGGGAAAGTTGAAGCAGGTATTCCTGAGGATGATCCAAGAAATCCTGCAACTATTGCTGATAATGTTGGTGATAATGTTGGTGATGTTGCTGGTATGGGAGCTGATTTATTTGGTTCGTATGTGGCAACTGTTTTAGCCGCAATGGTATTAGGTAATTATATTATTGCTTCTAACGACATTTCTATATTTGAAGGATTTGGTTCTATAGGACCTATCTTATTACCAATGTCAATTGCTGGTGCTGGAATTGTAATTTCTTTATTGGGGACTATGTTAGTTTCTATTAAAAGTAATGATGCAAAGGAATCAGAAGTTATGGGAGCTTTAAACAAAGGAAATTGGTTTTCAATTGCTTTAGTCGCTGCTTCTTGTTATGGTTTAGTAACTTGGATGTTACCTGAAACTATGAAGATGAATTTCTTTGAAACTGGAGGAAATGTATTAAAAGATATTTCGGCAATCCGTGTATTCTATGCAACAATAGTTGGTTTAATTGTAGGAGGTGTTATTTCTTCAGTAACGGAATACTATACTGGTTTAGGTAAAAAACCAATCTTAAATATTGTTGAAAAATCAGCTACTGGTGCAGGAACAAATATTATTGCAGGTTTAGCTACTGGTATGATTTCTACTTTTCCAACAGTTATCCTATTTGCAATGGCAATCTGGTCTTCTTATGCATTTGCAGGTTTTTATGGAGTTGCTATGGCAGCATCAGCAATGATGGCAACTACTGCTATGCAATTAGCTATTGATGCTTTTGGACCTATTGCTGATAATGCAGGTGGTATTGCTGAAATGAGTGAACAAGACCCTATTGTAAGAGAAAGAACTGATATTTTAGATTCAGTAGGAAATACAACAGCTGCAACTGGTAAAGGTTTTGCTATCGCTTCTGCTGCATTAACTTCTTTGGCTTTATTTGCTGCTTATGTTACTTTTACTGGTATTGATGGGATTAACATCTTTAAAGCTCCTGTATTAGCAATGTTATTTATTGGAGGAATGGTTCCTGTTGTATTCTCTGCTTTAGCAATGAATGCTGTAGGAAAAGCTGCAATGGAGATGGTATATGAAGTAAGAAGACAATTTAAAGAAATTCCTGGAATTATGGAAGGAACTGGTAACCCAGAGTACGATAAATGTGTAGAGATTTCTACTAATGCTTCATTAAAAGAAATGATGCTACCTGGTATTTTAACTATTGGTTTTCCTTTAGTTATTACTTTCTTACCTATGTTGTTTGGGATGGATAAATTAATGATTGCTGAGATGTTAGGTGGTTATATGGCGGGTGTTACTGTTTCTGGTGTACTTTGGGCAATTTTCCAAAATAATGCTGGTGGTGCATGGGATAATGCTAAGAAATCATTTGAAGCTGGTGTAATGATTAATGGTGAGATGACACATAAAGGCTCTGCTGCACATGAAGCTGCAATTACTGGAGATACTGTTGGTGATCCTTTTAAAGACACTTCTGGTCCTTCAATGAATATCTTAATTAAATTAACTTGTTTAATTGGCTTAGTTATTGCTCCAATTTTAGGTCAGGGTACTGCTACTCATGCTGAGGGAGTTCCTGCTGTAGAGATGTCAATTGAGACTACTGATTCAGAGAAACATATAGCAGAAATTAAAGAATGGTATGAAAGACAGGTGTTGGAAGTTGAAAATTCTAACTTAAATGAGGTGCAAAAAGAAGAGGCTATTAATGCCTTAAGTATTGAAAGAAAACATCTTCTAGAAGATAAAAAATAAAATCATGAAAAATTTTTTAAAAGTATTATTTGTAACGAGTATCAGTGTTGTACTAGTAAGTTGTGGTGGTAATTCTGCTTCTGAAGAAGCAGCAAAAGAAACAAGTTTGGATAGCCAAATAGGTGTTAAAGAGGGGGCGTTTTATGCTATATCTGAGAATATTGAACTTAGTGAACATAAGCTTAAAGAAATAGCTATACATACTGTTGATTGTGATGCAGAATTAACAGGATTAATTTGTGAAGAGTTGAGAGGTCTTTTAGAAGTAGATCACTTATTATTTGTAAATGAAGATTTAATAGAAAAGTCTAAAGGTTCTTATAAAGTTGCAGAAGGTGAAGTTTTACTAGGAGGTATTCATTCTCATGGAACACTTAGGTATAGTGTAGCTGTTGATTCTGGAGAATTTTTAGGAGAGTTAACTTTTCAACTAAAAGATAAAGAGATAGTAGTTTATATTAAAGGAATGATATAGTTTTTCTTATTGATTGTAATAATAAAAAAGCCACTCAACTGAGTGGCTTTTTTATTTGTAGTATTTCTAACTATTGGAATAAACCATTAATTTCAGCATCTATCTTTTCAATTATTTTACCAAGGTCTTCTTCATTTTCAGAAAAATCTAAATCATCTACTTCAATGATTAGAATTTTACCTTTAGTGTATTCACCTATCCAAGCTTCATATCTTTCGTTTAAGCGAGTTAAGTAGTCTAAACGAATACTGTTTTCATAATCTCGACCTCTTTTTTGTATTTGCTCGACTAATTTAGGAACTGAAGCTCTTAAATAGATGAGTAAGTCTGGTCCTTCAATAAAACTATCCATTAGGTTAAAGATTTCCATATAATTGTCAAAATCTCTTGAACTCATCAATCCCATAGCGTGTAGGTTAGGAGCAAATATTTTTGCATCTTCATATATGGTTCTGTCTTGAATGTATGTCTTATTACTTTCTTTAATGTCAATAATTTGTCTAAAACGACTGTTTAAAAAGTAAACTTGTAGATTAAAGGACCACCTTTGCATGTCTTTGTAAAAATCATTTAGATAAGGATTATTTTCTACATCTTCATAATGCGCTTCCCACTTATAATGTTTAGATAGTTTTGTTGTTAAGGTAGTTTTTCCAGACCCAATATTCCCTGCAATAGCTATGTGCATATTCTAAATTTTCGTCTAAAATAAAAAAAGTATTAGTTCTAGCTATTCAAAATTTAAAATAGCAATCATATTTGTTGAAAACTTCTAGAGTAAGGATAGGATTTCCTCTGCTATTTTCCGGTCGTTACAAAGGCGGGGGATCTTGTATTGTCCTCCAAGTCGATTATTTTGTTTTAACCAAGTATAGAATTCATTATTTTGAATGACTATAATTTCAGGAGATTTGAGAATTAGGTTTTTAGTTCTTTTAGCAGCATAATCTGAGTTTAAGTTCTTAAGATTAGTGTCAAGTTCTTGTGTAAAAATTTCAATATTTTCAGGATCTACAGTGAACTCTATAAACCACTGATGTCCTCCTGAATTATCATCAATAAAAATTGGGGCAACTGTATAATCTTTAATTGATGCCTTGCAAGTATTACAAGTTTCTAGTAATGCTTTATCAGTATTTTCTACAATTAATTCTTCTCCAAAAGCATTTAAAAAACTTTTAGTTCGGCCAATAATTTTAATTCTGAAAGGGAAAAGGGTGGTAAAGCGAATAACATCCCCAATAAGATACCTCCATAACCCTCCATTTGTAGAGATAACTAAGGCGTAATCAATATTTAGTTCTACACCTTTTAGAGGAATAGTTTCTAGCTGTCCTTTTTTGTATTTATCCATGGGAATAAATTCATAGAAAATTCCATAGTCCAACATAAGAAGTAGACCTTCTGATGGGGTTTTGTCTTGTATTCCAATAAATCCTTCTGAGGCATTGTATCCTTCTAGATAATTCATTTTTTTAGAAGGAATCAGGGTTTTAAATTGTTCTTTGTAGGGTTCAAAATTCACTCCTCCGTGCATATAGAGTTCAAGGTTAGGCCAAACTTCACTAATATTTTTCTTGCCACTTATTACTAGTACACGCTTTAGTAAAATTAACATCCAGGAAGGAACTCCTGTTAAGTTTGTAATATTTGCATTTACTGCTTGCCTGGCAATACGCTCTAACTTTTCTTCCCATTCTGAAATTAGAGCAGTCTCAATATCAGGAATTCTATGATAACTTACCCAAAAAGGAAATTCATCCAGAAGTATTGCTGATAAATCTCCATCTTTATAATTTCCATCTTTTGATTTCTTAATTGTACCTCCTAGCATTAAGCCTTTTCCGTTATACATGTCTGAAAAAGGGAAGTTGTTTCCGTATAAGGATAGCATATCTTTCCCTCCTTTGAAATGACAATCGTTTAATGATTCTTGGGTGATGGGTATGAATTTACTTTTTGCATTTGTAGTTCCTGATGATTTGGCAAACCAATTAATTTTCCCTGGCCATAGTACATTTTTTTCTCCTTTTCTAGCTTTTTCAATAAATCCTGAAAACTCCTCATAAGTCCTGATAGGGATATTCTCTGAGAATTGAGCATAAGTTTTAATATCTTGGAAGAAATGTTCTTTTCCAAAAGCTGTCTCTTTTCCTTTTAAAAGAAGAAAATCAAATATACTCTTTTGAGCTTGAATTGGTTTTTTGCAAAATATCTCTATTTTATCAATGCGTTTTTTCATCATAAATGAAAGAATAGAATTTTTAACAGAAAACTTGCTCAATTTTGATATTTTTAGGGACTGAAAAATACAAAAAAATATGTTTAGAGATACGCTTAAAAAAATGGATACTGAACTCAAGGATGTTGTGCATTATACGCTAGATATTCATGGGGTTAATCATAAGATGAACGATTATATTGGTAAACAAATCAAAATTCATTGGAGCGGGGTTGTAATTTGTCAGTGTGGAAAGAAGTCAGATAAGTTTTATCGTTCTGGATATTGTTATAAGTGTTTTTGGGAATCCCCTTTAGCATCCCAAAGTATTTTTAAACCAGAATTATGTACAGCTCATTTAGGCATTGAGGAAAGAGATTTGGAATGGGAAAAAGAATTTCAAATTGCTCCTCATTATGTGTATTTAGCAAATTCAAGTGGAATAAAAGTAGGAATTACTAGAGGAACTCAAGGAGTGATAAGGTGGATGGATCAAGGAGCAAGCCAGGCAATATTGTTGGCTGAAGTTCCTAATAGAAGATTTTCAGGAGATATTGAGGTTTCATTAAAACGCTTTGTTGCTGATGTAACTAATTGGAGGAAAATGCTTTCTGGAACTCCTGAATCAGTTGATTTAGTGAAAATGAAAGAAGAACTTTCTGCACATGTTCCTGAAGAGTTGAAACAATATATTTTACCAAATAATACAGTAACAGAGATTAAGTATCCTGTAACTCAATTCCCTAAAAAGATAAAGAGTGTTAGGTTAGAGCGCACTGAAATTATTGAAGGAACGCTTTTAGGAATTAAGGGGCAATACTTATTATTAGATGATGATAGAGTATTTAATGTTCGATCGCATGAAGGATTTATTTCAAAATTCTCAACACAAGAAGTTGCTCAAGGGAGTTTATTTTAATTTCATAATAAATGGAATTCTTGCTTGAATTTTATCACCTTTAAGTAAGGATTCAATTGGTTGAGTAAGTTCTGTTTTTAACCCTAATTTTGTAAATAATATATCAGAAAAACTTGAACTATTGCCCAATTTTAAGGCTAGCTCAGTAAATGGATCTTTCTTTTTTGGCAAGGAGATAACTCTATAATCTTCAATTTTAGCTAAATAAGCCGCAATATCAATTGCTTTTTCAACTCCTCCATAAGTATCAATTAGCCCAATTTCTTTAGCATCATAACCGGTCCAAACTCTTCCTTGTCCAATTTCATCAACAGCATTTGTACTCATACCTCTCCCTTCTCCAACATGAGTGATAAAAGTAGTGTATATATTTTTAATGCTATTCTGAATTTTATTTTTTTCAAAATTAGAAAGAGGTCGGTTTACTCCCATGTCAGCATATTTTCCTGTATTCACTGTATCAATAGAAATACCAAGTTTGTTTTTGTAGAATTTACTGAGATTTGGAATAAGTCCGAACACACCGATTGAACCTGTAAGTGTTGTAGGGTTTGCTACAATGCTGTCAGCTGCACAAGCAATATAATAGCCACCACTTGCTGCATAATCTCCCATTGATACTACTAATGGTTTTTCAGCTTTTGCTAAAATGGTTTCCCTCCAAATTACATCAGAAGCTAAGGCGCTTCCTCCAGGAGAATTTACTCTGAGCACAATTGCTTTTACTCGCTTATCTTCTCTTGCTTGCTTTATTGCGGCAGAAGTTGTTGTTGAACCAATACTTTTTTCATTTCCTTCTCCTGAGTTGATTGCTCCTGTTGCGTAAATAATTGCGATTTTATCTCTGCTTATCTCTTTTTTTTCTGATTTTGTATGTGTGTATTTTCCTAAGGAGATTAAGTTTAACTTTTCACTTCCTGCAATTTTGATTAAGCTGTCCTCTATTTGGTCTTGGTATAAAAGAGCATCAACATAAGTTAGTTCAAGACATTTTTTAGCATCTTCAAGGCTGAGATTGTTAATATGACTTTCTACATGTGCTAGGGTTAATCCCCTTTGATTAGCAATACTATCCATAATGTTATCAGCAAAAGAGTTTAGTAGTAATTGCATCTGCTCTCTATTAGCAGCACTCATTTTGTCAAGGATATAAGGCTCAATTGCACTTTTGAATTTACCATGACGAATAACTTGTACATCAATATCCAGTTTTTTCAAAAACTCTTTGTAAAACATAATTCCTGCTGAAAGTCCTTTAAGTTCTACTATCCCCTCAGGATTTAAATAGATTTTATTAGCTACTGAAGAGAGATAATATGCTGTTTGAGAATATACTTCAGCATAAGCAATAATAGGCTTTCCTGTTTGTTTAAACTCCAGTAATTTGTTTCTTATCTCTTCTATTTGTGATAGTCCTGCATTCACAAAAGAGGTGTTGATGTATATTGCTTTAATCTGCTCATCTGCCTTTGCTTTTTCAATATTGTCTAGTACCTGCTTTAAAGCAATAGTTTTTGGGATATCTCCTGAAAAGTTTAGTCCTTCAAAAGGATTTTCAGATATTCGTTCAACAACCGAAACATCAGAAAGGTTAATTTTTAAAATGCTATTCTCTTTAACAGTAACTTCAGGCTGATTATTAAGTGAGGAAATACTTACGCTTACTATTCCAATGAAGAGGAGCATGATAACAAAAACTGCTAAAACCATTCCAACAATGGTAGATAATACATTTTTAAAAAAGGATTTCATAGGCTATATTTTTTGAGTTGATAAAAATAAGAAAATTTAAAGAGGCATCTTATTTTTCTTACTATATTTGATGGCCTTAATAATAAATATGAATATAGTTTTTTTACAATTAGGAAGTAATTTAGGAGAGAGAGAAGTGTTGTTGCAAGATGCTATTACCGCTATTGAAGATATAGTAGGTTTTGTTGTAGAAAAATCAAAAGTTTATGAAAGCACACCTTGGAGAGTAGAAGGTCAGGAAAATTACTTAAATCAAATAGTTAAGGTGAAAACTGAGTTACAAGCAAATGATGTGCTTAGTACAATACTGAATATTGAAAAAGAATTAGGTAGAGTTCGTCTTGAAAAATGGGGAGAGCGCTTAATTGATATCGATATCATATTTTATAATGACGCAATTATTGAAACTGCAGAATTATGCGTGCCACACAAACATATGCATGAACGAATGTTTGTTCTAACTCCACTGCACAATATAGCTCCTGATATGATTCACCCTAAATACAATAAAACAGTTGAAGAATTATTACAAATTTGCACAGATACTGAGTTAGTAGAAGAGTATGCATTATAAGTTTGTTGTAGTTGAAGGAAATATTGGGGTAGGTAAAACCACTTTAGCAAGTATGCTCGCTAAGGATTATAATGCAAGATTGGTGCTTGAAAAATTTGAAGAAAATCCTTTTTTACCTAAGTTTTATAAGGATCCTGAAAAGAATGCTTTTCCGTTAGAACTTTTCTTTATGGCAGAGCGTTATCATCAGCTCAAAAAGGAAAAGGAACAAGATTTATTTCAGCCAATTACTATTGCTGATTACTTTTTCATAAAGTCAAAATTATTTGCCCAGAATAATTTGCAAAAGGATGAGCAACAGTTGTTCAATAGCTTGTTTGAAATTATGCTTTCCTCTTTGCCAAAGCCTGATTTATTGGTGTACCTGTATGCAGATGTTGATCGTTTACAACAAAATATAAAAAATAGAGGAAGAAGTTTTGAACAAGAAATTACCAATGAATACTTGCAAAATATTCAAGATAGGTATTTGGATTATTTGAGAAAACAAATCCAATTTCCCGTGCTGTTACTTAATGTTTCAAATATTGATTTTAAGGAAGATGAAAAAGTGTATTCTCGAATAAAGGCATTATTGCAAAACCCTTATGAAATAGGCGTGCATCAATTTAACTTAGCTGAGCCAATGTTGTAAATCTCTACCAATAAGTTTTTCTAGTTTTAGAATATCCTCTTTGTAAAAAGTATGAGTAAGTCTGTTTTTTTAACTCTTTGCTTAATGGCTTTGCTTTTTTGTAAGCTGAATTAAATATAAATTGAATTACAAAGCCAGGAAGGTAATTGCTGAACTGAATATTTGGAATTAAATTGTAAAATCGGAGCTTCATAATAAACCAACCAAATAAACCTTTTGGTGTTCCTGAAACATTTGCTTTTTTACTAGTATCTGGCACAAAAGAGCTATCCATATTTAGGAATTCAAAAATTTCTTGTGTTGTTTCAATTGGATTCTTAACTACTTCATCAAATAGTAAAACCTTTATATTTCCTTTTGGGAATAAATCGTAATATCGCTCAAGTTGTTCGGTTTAGTAACCTTTTCCTTGATAGTGATAAAGAGGACTCCAGTTTTCAGCCTTGCGTTCAGCTTCCCCAATTGCCTTCTCATTTTTTACAGCATCAAAAAGTGGATAGTACTGCTCAAAAGTAGTTATCTTCTTGGTTTTTCTTCCTAAAACTTTAAAATCATTTTATTTTTGAAAATTATTAAAAAACATAGGTTCTTTAATAGCAGTCATAAATATATTTGGGTGTTGCTTTAAGTACGTGTACAAGGATGTTGTTGCCGCTTTCATAGCGCCAATAATGATAAAGTTTGGTTTTTTTTGCTGGATCATATTAAAAAAATAACCCCTTCTTTTGAAAGGGGTTATTCATGTTTTATTTGCTTAACACTTTCTTATTTTGTTAAAGCGATAAAAGCTTCATTTGCTCTTAAGTTTACAAATTCTAAATCAATAGTAGCCTCTGCTTTGTAATTTGCATTAGCAGCAATAGCATTTGTTAAGTTGCTAATTGCAGCATCATTATTTCCTGCTCTTGCAGCAGCAATAGCATTTAAGTAATGACAAGCAGCAGTTGCTTCATTACAAGTTGAGTTTTTCCCATTCATAATTTGTGCTAAAGCCGCATTATGTGATTTTCCGTTTTTGAAAAATCTTGCTGCTTTTTTGTACTCACCTTGTCTAATGTCTAAAGTAGCTTGGTTCAATTCAGAAGCATTTCCTTGGTTGAATAGTTTTTGTGCTTTTGCTAACTCTCCTTTTCTTGAAGCAACAATTCCTTTATTGATTGAGATGTCATCCTGGCTTCCTCCTAAAGCTTCCGCTTTATCAAGGTAAGTTGTAGTGTTATCTAAATTTCCATTAGCTAAATGCATACAAGCAATATTATTATAACCTCTCCAATCATTGTGCAATTCAACTGCTTTATTGTAAATTCCTTCTTGAGTTGCAGCATCATCAGTTAATGTAGCTGAGAATAATAATTCTTTTACATCTAAAACTTCAGGAGTAGTAGTTGAAAGTAATGCTATCTCTTCATCAGTTCTTTTTGGCTCAAATGAACGAATTACAATAATTGCTTTTCTTAACTGTGGCAATACATCATCTTCAAGAGCATCATAAATTTCGGATAAATCTCTGATTTGTTGTTCTCTTAATTCTAAGTCTTCAACTGAGTTTACAATTTTATTGATTCTTCTTTTGTCTTTTATGTCAGAAGCTTGTACTAAAGATTCAAACCCTGCCCAATCTTCTCCTATTGAAGTTTCAGTATATAGCTCAGCATTTTTAGCTCCATCTACCTTTAAAGAACGCAATAATCTTTTTGTGTAACTAAGTGTGCTTTTCATTCTGTTATCTGAGATATTGTCATTCATATTTATTGATCCTTCAGGGGAAGCAAATGATTTGATTTCAATAGAATGAGTTTTATATCCATTTTTTGCAAATGCTTTTAATTTTTGAATATCAGCATCACTTTTCTCAGTAGTTCTTATATTAGCTTGATTAACTAAAAAGTAGATAGTGGCCGTTTCTTCTAAAATTGTCTCATGCTCGTATCCATGGTTATTATTTGCTAATTCTTCATTATCCAATACTCTTGTTGAAGTTGCAATTACACCATCAGCAATAGTAACAGGGCCTAAAGTTTTTTCTTTATCATTTAATTTAGCAGTAGCTCTTAATTCTAAAGTAGAATTCATCATCTCTGAATTGTACTTAATGGCATCTTGGTAGTTGAAATTTCCACCTGTTGCGTTAAAAATTGTTGCTTCACCACCTGTTGCTTCTTCACCTTGAATTGTAATTGTTTTAAAAGCAGTTTCTCCGTTAGCATATACTAATACTGGAGTAAAATCAACAGTGGCTTTTTTTGCAAAATAGTTTTCAGCAAAAGTTGCGTCTAACGTTAACAAAACATTACCACCTTGTACTTGTAAAGTTGTAGGTGTTACAGTATAACTTACTGTTTCGTATTTATTAGCCATTTTGTTTAGTCCACAACCACTCATTACGGTAGCTAAAACTAAAATGTAAAAGATTTTTGAAATTCCCATTTCTTTGTTTTTGTTTAATTTATAATTGCTGCAAATGTAAAGAATTATTAAAGCTTAACAGATGAAAAAATATAGCTTTTTACACATAAGTTGTTAGTAATTTTCAGATAAGAAAACAATTAACTAAGTTTGCAATCTCTATCAAAAAAAATATGAATAGTAAAAGTACCCTTTTAGTTGTTGTTTTATTATGCTGTTGTAGTTTAGTTTTTGCACAGGATAATGCAATTTCTAATGCTATAAATAAGCATGATATTCAAATAAATAAAACTGAAATTAAATCTAGTAATAGTGATGAAAGAGAGATTATATCTCTTTGGAAAGGTTGGTCAGTTGGTTTTGGCTTTGGTGTAACCCAATTTGATGGTGATATCAGGCAACACGATCATTATCCTGCATATCAGAAAACAGGTGATTTCTTTGAGTTGAAATCAGCAGTTTCATTTTCTTTAAATAAACAGATTAATTCATTCTATTCTTTAAGTGCAGAAGTTATAAGTGGTAGTTTTTCAGGTTTAAGAATATCAAATGAGTATTTAGGCTATAATCTTTATGATCCTTATCAGAATTATGAAGGTAATGGGGATAAATTTTCTGCTTCATTTAATGAAGCAGACTTGATGGTAAATATTAACATTTCTAATGTGATGGCTTATTTTTTTACACCTAAAAAAGTTGGAAACTTATCATTTGATGCAAAGTTAGGACTTGGTTATAATATTTATAATAGCGTAAGAAAGAACTTATTTTCGGACACTTATATTTATAGTTTTGGCTATCAAGATGAAGGAGCTAATTCTTTAGGCTCTGATTATGGAACTATTAAGAAAGGAATCTTTTCAGCACCTGCTGAAACCGTATATATTTATGGGATTTTGGCAAAATATAAACTCAATAGTAGGTTAAATTTAGTGTTGGATTACACGGTTAGAAACGGTAAAACAGACAAGTGGGATGCCTCCATAATGAATACGCAAAATCTTAGGGATAAATTTAATTTTTTATCAGTAGGAATTGCATATAAGTTTGGGAATCATGATTATAATAATGAATGGGAAAGCCCAATTGATGGATTGAAAGATGATGTAACTACTTTGTTTGTAAAGATTGATGGGTTTACTGATGATGCTGATAATGATGGGGTGTCTGATGCATTTGATAAAAGCCCAAATACACCATTAGGAGTTGCAGTTGATGGCTCAGGTAATGCTTTAGATGTTGATATGGATAATGTACCTGATTATCGTGATGCTGATCCGTTTTCCAATAGAGGTGCGCAAGTAGATGAAAATGGTGTTGAATTGGATGATGATAAAGATGGGGTGCCAAATAGTATAGATCTAGAATCGAATACCCCTGTGGGAACTATGGTAAATCAGTTTGGAATAAATATAAGTAGTAATACTTATGTAAGTGCTGGAGGAATGATTTATTTTCCATCTATTTATTTTAATTTAGGAAGTGCAATTGTTGGAAATTCTAACGAGAATAGAATAGCAACCATGGCTCTAATGCTTAAGAATAACCCTGATATTAAATTGAATGTTGTTGGGCATACCGATAATATTGGGACTCCAAGATTTAATAAAAGATTAGGTTTAAAAAGAGCAAATGCAGTTATAAATTATCTAGTAGTTAATTATAATGTAGATATTAATAGACTCTCTGCAATTACTAAAGGAGAAGAAAACCCTTTGTCAGATGCTACACAGATTAGTGGAGGATTAGAAGGGATGGTTAAAGAAAATACTTTAGCAGAAATTAATAGAAGAGTTGATTTTGAAATTGCTAATTAACCATTTAATCTTCTCCATAATTCCCAAATAACAATACCGGTAGTTACTGAAATGTTTAGGGAGTGTTTTGTTCCGAATTGTGGAATTTCCATTACTTCATCACAAATATCAATTACTTCTTGAGGAACTCCTTTTACTTCATTTCCCATAATAATTGCAATAGGTTTATTGGGTAGTGTAAAATCATTTAGTTTTGATGATTTATCAGCTTGTTCAATTCCCATAATATGGTAGCCATCTTCTTTTAATTTTGAAACAGCATCAATTGTATTTTTTTCAAAAGACCAGTTCACAGAATCAGTTGCCCCAAGTGCAGCTTTGCGAATATCTTTATTAGGTGGCTGGGCAGTAATCCCACATAAAATGATGTTCTCAATTAAAAAAGCATCAGAAGTACGGAATACTGAGCCGACATTTAGTGCGCTTCTTACATTATCTAGTACAATGGTAATGGGTGTTTTCTTAGCACTTTTAAACTCTTCAACATTTATTCTTTGTAAATCTTTGTTTTTTAACTTTTTCATCACTTATATTTGTTGCAAAATTAAAGAATAAATTTTTGGCAGTAAAGAAGAAGAAAGAAAAGAAAATTACTCCCTTAATGGGGCAGTATAATGCAATAAAAACCAAGCATCCAGGTGCTTTGTTGTTGTTTAGAGTTGGCGATTTTTACGAAACCTTTGGGGAGGACGCTATAAAAGCATCTAGAATTTTGGGGATAGTACTTACGGCAAGAAATAATGGTGATTCAAAAATTGAATTGGCAGGTTTTCCTCATCATTCTTTGGATACATACTTACCTAAGTTAGTTAGGGCAGGTGAAAGGGTTGCGATTTGTGATCAGTTAGAAGATCCAAAGGTAGCTAAAGGAATAGTAAAAAGAGGAGTAACTGAATTAGTTACTCCTGGTGTTTCTTACAATGAATTGACTTTAGAAACGAAAAAGAATAATTTTTTAGCAACTATATTTTATGGTAAGAAAAATGTTGGAGTTTCTTTTTTAGATATTTCAACTGGGGAGTTTTTAGTGGCAGAAGGAAGTCCTGATTATGTAGATAAGCTATTGCAAAGTTTTGGCCCAACTGAAGTAATTTATCAGAAAACAAAAAGAAGAAAATTTGAAGAAGATTTTGGCACTTCTTTTTATACTTACATGTTAGATGATTGGGCTTTTACTACCGATTATACCCATGATTTACTCCACAAACAATTTGATACAAAATCATTAAAAGGTTTTGGAGTTAGTGATTTGTCAGAAGGAATTATTGCAGCTGGGGTAGCACTTCATTATTTAAATGAAACGCATCATCATCAAACAAAACATATATTAGGGATAGCAAGAATTGAAGAGGAAAAGTATGTTTGGATGGATAGGTTTACTATCAGAAATTTGGAATTATTCTATTCGCCAAATGAAGGTACAAAAACATTGATTGATGTATTAGATGATACAAAATCAGCAATGGGCGCAAGAATGTTAAGGAGATGGTTAGCTTTGCCATTGAAAAACGAAAAGCAAATAAGTATTCGCCACAATATAGTTGAGCAAATGATTTCTGATGATAAATTATCAAGTGTGCTATCAGAGGAAATTACTAAAATTGGGGATTTAGAAAGATTAATTTCGAAAGTAGTAACTCAAAGAATAAATCCTAGAGAATGCGCAAGATTGAAAGATGCTTTAATTGCTCTGAAACCAATACAAGAAGTTTCAGCTGCTTCAGGTAAAGACTTACAGCAATTAACAAGTAAGATAAATACTTGTGAGACAATAAAAGAAAGGATTGAAGCAGAATTAAGTGATAATCCGCCTATGTTATTACACAAAGGAAATGTAATAAAAGAAGGGGTGAATGCCGAACTTGATGAATTGCGTTCTATTCAAAATTCAGGAAAAGAGTATCTAGATAAAATGTTGGAGCGTGAGATTGATAGGACAGGTATTTCTTCTCTTAAAATATCATTTAATAATGTATTTGGTTATTATTTGGAGGTAAGAAATAGGTTTAAAGAACAAGTGCCGGAAGAATGGATTAGAAAACAAACATTAGTAAGTGCTGAACGCTATATTACAGAAGAATTAAAAGAATATGAACATAAAATATTAAGTGCTGAAGGTGGAATTTCTGAAATTGAAAATCGCCTTTTTGCAGAATTAGTACAAAGTATATCGGCACATATTCAGCAGATACAAATAAATGCTTTTGTTGTTTCTCAATTGGATTGTTTGCTTTCGTTTTCATCTATTGCAAAAAAGAATAATTATGCAAAACCAAGTATAAATACTAGTTCTGATTTAGAAATAAAAAAAGGGAGACATCCTGTAATTGAACAGCAGTTAGAAATGGGAACACCTTATATTCCAAATGATGTAAATTTGGATAGAGATAAACAACAAATCATGATGATTACAGGGCCTAATATGTCGGGTAAATCTGCTTTGCTAAGGCAGACTGCATTGATTGTGCTTATGGCTCAGATTGGGAGTTTTGTTCCTGCTAAATCGGCTGAAATTGGCTTAGTTGATAAGATATTTACAAGGGTAGGGGCTTCTGATAATATATCAATGGGCGAATCTACATTTATGGTGGAGATGAATGAAACAGCTAGTATTTTGAATAATTTATCAGATAATAGTTTGATATTATTGGATGAGATTGGTAGAGGTACAAGTACTTATGATGGTGTGTCTATTGCTTGGGCTATTGCTGAATATTTACATGAACACCCTACAAAAGCAAAAACATTATTTGCCACTCATTATCATGAGCTAAATGAAATGACTGAGCAGTTTCCAAGAGTAATAAATTACAATGTATCTGTAAAGGAAAGTGGAAAGAATATAATTTTTATCAGGACATTAAAAGAAGGAGGAAGCGAACATAGTTTTGGAATTCATGTTGCAAGAATGGCAGGAATGCCAAAGCAAATTGTGAAAAAAGCTGAAAAAATTCTGAAACAACTAGAAGGATTGAGAGGAAAAGAAAATAATACTAAGGCAATAACTGAAGATAGTGATATGCAATTGAGCTTTTTTAAGTTGGACGACCCTATTTTAGAGGAGTTAAGAGATGAGATAACTAATTTGGATATCAATACATTAACACCAGTTGAGGCCCTGATGAAACTGAATGAAATAAAAAAACTATTAGGAAAGTAGTTTTTGATTTTGTAGTATTGATTATTTAATTAAATTTGCCGTCCCTAACGCGAGTGTAGCTCAGGGGTAGAGCATCACCTTGCCAAGGTGGGGGTCGTGAGTTCGAATCTCATCACTCGCTCGGAAGTTCTTTAGGTAAGACAAACACACACCCTGCCCGGGTGGTGGAATTGGTAGACACGTTGGACTTAAAATCCAATGGACATTAGTCCGTACGGGTTCAAGTCCCGTCCCGGGTACAAAAAGCAGAAACGAAAGTTACTGCTTTTTTGTTTTATAAGCTATTGTTTACTAGTTATATAGGGTGGAATCATTTTTTGAAATAAGTTGTAGATGCTATGAGATAAGTTCAAGAAGACTTAAAATAACTTGAAAATAGAATGAAATTAGTTTGTAAGAACTTTGAATTAATTTACAAGAGAACATAATAAGTTTAGGAAAGGAAAAAAATAGTTTAGGAACTATAGAAAGAAGTTTGAAAAACTATTAAGCTTATATATTAGAGATGATAATATCTGTTGCACCAGAATTATTAGTAATATAATTGACTGCAATTTTATTGTCAAAATTAGTAAAAGAATTAAAAGCATTTTCTAACTCTTTGTAGTTGCTAATGGATATCGCTCCTTTTAGATCAATAAGTTCGTTCGCTTCTTTGAATTTATTAAAGTTTGGCCCGAAAATAACAGGTAAACCAAAAGTTACCGCTTCTAATATATTGTGTATTCCTGCTCCGAAACCTCCACCAATATAAGCAATATTTGCGTACTGATAAGTACTAGATAAAATTCCAATGCTGTCAATAATAAGCACATTATTTGAATTGATATTTTCGGCATTTGCTTTTGAAAACAATTGTGCGTTAGTTTGTTTTTGTAAATGGGTAATGTGGTGCAGTTCGTGAGGAGCGATTATGTAATTGTACTGAGAATTTTCTTTTATAAATTGACTTAAAAGTGCTTCATCTTTTGGCCAAGTACTGCCGCAAATAATTGTGGGTTTTGTTTTGCAAAATTGCTCAATTAATGGGAATGATTGAGGATTTTTTGTGGTGGCGATTACACTATCAAATCGACTATCGCCACTTATCGTGTAATTAGTGATTCCTATACCTTTAAGTAAATCACCTGAAGTTTTGTCTTGCATAAAGAAGAGAGTTACATTTTGTAACTGCTTTGCAAACCATTTGTATTTAAAGAATACTTGTTCAGTTCTGAAAATAGTGGAAGCAGAATAAAAAGGAATATTTTGTTTTTTGCATTCGGTCATGTAATTGAACCAAAACTCATACTTAACAAAAATTACTTTTATAGGATTTACAATTTCAATAAAGCGCTTTGCATTTGCTTTCGTGTCAGCAGGAAGATAGAAAATCCAATCTGCCCCTTTATAATTTTTACGGATTTCAAATCCTGAAGGTGAAAAGAAAGTCAAGAGTATTTTATGGGTGGGGTACTTTCTTTTGTAGGCTTCAATAATAGGTTTCCCTTGTTCAAATTCTCCTAGTGATGCGCAATGAAACCATACAATATCTTTTTGGTTTTTTGTCGCTTCTGTTATTTTCTGAAAGATTCTTTTTCTCCCTTTTATCCACAACTTAGCTTTTGCATTGAATAATGACGCAATATGAATTGCGAATACAAAAAAATGAATGCTAATATTGTATAAAATACTCATTTAGTAGTAATGAAACTCTTCTTCATTTTTTCGGTGGATAGGAATAATAATTCCCATATTGATTCCTAATAGGTTGTCCCAACTTCCCGTATTTGGAGTGTATTCCATTTTGTCAAATAGATAGGGACGCCTGTTTTTAGTATAGGCAATGGTCATATTCATTCCTGCATACATTTGAAATTTCCCCTTTATATGGTAGTATTTATAACTTGCTTCCCACTTTGTGCTGAAACCATTTGTTAAACGGTCATATCCTTTTTTGTAATCTTCATCAAGCTGTGGTACACTTTGGTTTTTAGTGTCAATAAAAATTTGATGTTGTAAAAAACCTAATCCCCCTGAAAGATAAACTCCACTTAAGTTGTTTTCTTTTGGGTGATAAGCATAACCTACAAAAGCATGAACATCAAAACCTCTTTCCATTAAGTTTATGTTTGAGTAAGTTCCATCCGCTCCAATGATTGCTCCAGTTGAAGTGCTAATATTGTCAAAAATAGAAGTGTCTTTTACATTATTGCTAAATAGGTATCCCCCTTCTATTCCGTAAAATAGGTTGTTTTCTTTTTCTTGGAAGAAAGAAAATCCGATAGATGAATTGTCGCCAAATCGGTCGGCTAATTCACCAATAGGTAATTGATGGGTATAGCCAAAAGTTAAAGCACTTTGCTTATTTTTTTGTGCAAAAACGGTAAAAAAAAAGCAGGTAAAACAGAGGGTTATTAGGGTTCTCATAGTCGGTTTTCAGATTTGTGGGCTAAAATACATTTTCAGTGGCTAATTAACGCAAAGCATTGTATAATAATTGTCTATATTTGCTACCCATTTTAAAAAACGAAAAGAAAAGATGTGTAAAACAATATTAATTACAGGAGGAGCAGGATTTATTGGCGCTCATGTAGTGCAGTTATTTGTAAATAAGTATCCTAATTACACGATAGTAAACTTAGATAAATTGACTTATGCTGGTAATCTTGAAAACTTAAAGGATATAGAGGGGAAGGAAAATTATATTTTTGAAAAAGGAGATATAGTTGATGAAGGGTATGTCAAGAATTTATTTGCAAAATATAATTTTGATGGAGTTGTCCATTTGGCAGCAGAAAGCCATGTTGATCGTTCAATTACTAATCCTATGGAATTTATTATGACCAATGTGGTGGGAACGGTAAATCTACTTAATGCTGCTAAAAACCTTTGGAAAGGAAATGAAGAAGGGAAGTTATTTTATCATGTTTCTACTGATGAGGTGTACGGAAGTTTAGGAGATACAGGTTTGTTTTTAGAAACTACTTCTTATGACCCGCAATCGCCATATTCATCTTCTAAAGCAAGTTCCGATCATTTTGTAAGGGCTTATGGAAATACATACGGAATGCCTTATGTTATTTCAAATTGTTCTAACAATTATGGGCCAAATCAGTTTCCTGAAAAGTTGTTGCCCCTATTTATAAATAACATTAGAAACGGAAAATCATTACCAGTTTATGGTGATGGAAAATTTACTCGTGATTGGCTTTATGTAGTGGATCATGCTATTGCGATTGATAAAATCTATCATGAAGGAAGCAATGCTGAGACTTATAATATTGGTGGGTTTAACGAATGGACTAATATCGATTTGATTAAAATATTGTGCAAACAAATGGATATTGCTTTAGGTAATGAAGCAGGTACTGCTGAAGGTCTAATCACTTATGTGAAGGATAGACCAGGGCACGATAAGCGTTATGCTATTGATGCCAATAAATTGAAAAATGAATTAGGTTGGGAGCCATCATTACAGTTTGAAGAAGGACTTGCTAAAACAATTGCTTGGTACTTAGAAAATGAAAAATGGATGGATAATATTACATCAGGAGATTATCAGAATTACTATAAAGAACAATACAGTTAAATGTTAAAATGGTTTTCTAAAAAGAAAGTAGAGCTAGATCCTCTAGATTTTTCAGCTTTGAAAACAGACATTCATTCGCATTTTATTCCCGGAATTGATGATGGTTCTCCTGATATGGAAACTACAATTTTCTTAATTAAAGAGATGCAAGGATTGGGATTTAAGAAGGTAATAACTACCCCTCACGTAATGAGTGATTTTTACAAAAACTCATCTGATATAATTTTAAAAGGACTTACTGATATTCGAGCAGAACTTAAAGTTCAAAATATTAATATGAAAATTGAAGCTGCTGCTGAATACTATATTGATTATGATTTTGAACAAAAAATAGGAAAGGAGAAATTCCTAACTTTTGGAGATAACTATATTTTGGTAGAGCTTTCCTTTATGGAAGCTCCAAAAAACTTGTATGATATTATTTTTAAACTGCAATTAGAAGGTTATAAGGTAGTGTTAGCGCATCCAGAAAGGTATGCTTTTTTTACTATGGATGATTATGAAGAGCTTGTAAATAGGGGGGTTCTTTTACAGATAAATTGGCTTTCAATTATTGGCTATTATTCCTCTCAAATTGAACAAAAAACTAAAGATTTAATTGCAGCAGATATGGTAAGTTTTATCGGTAGTGATTGCCATAATATGAATCATGCTGAACTTTATAAAAAATGCCAGACTAAAAAAGCCTGGCATGATTTAAATAACAGTTCTAAACTATTAAATAATACTTTATAAAGTAGCGCTAGAAGATTCTATTTTCCTATCTACTTTTTTAAATAAACCTTGTAAAACTTTTCCAGGCCCAACTTCAGTTACAGATGATAACCCGTCAGCTATCATTTTTTGCATAGTTTGAGTCCACATTACAGATGCAGTAAGTTGCTTTTTTAAGTTTTCTTTAATTTCTTCAGGATTTGTAATAGCTGTTGCAGTTACATTTTGATAAATAGGGCAGACTCCTTCCTTAAATTCTGTATTATCAATTGCAGTTTCAAGCTCAGCTCTTGCTGGTTCCATTAGTGGAGAATGAAACGCACCTCCAACTGGAAGTTTTAATGCTCTCCTTGCTCCAGCTTCTGTAAGTTTTTCGCATGCTATATCAATTCCGTTATTAGAGCCTGAAATCACTAATTGCCCTGGGCAATTGTAGTTAGCAGGAACAACAACTTCTTCTATTTCTGAACAGATATTTTCAACAACTTCATTTTCTAAACCTAAAACAGCAGCCATGGTAGATGGGTTTTGCTCGCATGCTTTTTGCATAGCCATTGCTCTTTTTGATACTAGTTTTAATCCATCTTCAAAAGATAAATAACCAGCTGAAACTAATGCTGAAAATTCACCAAGAGAATGCCCTGCTACCATTTCTGGTTTAAAATAATCCCCCTTTACTTTAGCTAAAATCACAGAATGTAAAAAGATGGCAGGTTGTGTTACTTTTGTTTGTTTTAGTGCTTCAGCATCTTCACCAAACATAATATCAGTTATTGAAAATCCTAAAATTTCATTTGCTTTTTCAAACATTTGTTTTGCAGCTACTGATGCTTCATAAAGATCTTTGCCCATTCCAGGAAATTGCGCTCCTTGCCCAGGAAATACATATGCTTTCATTTTTTATTTAATTAAATTCATAAACTCTGCTCTCGTCTTTTCATCTGAAATAAATATTCCGGAAAAGGCAGAAGTTGTTGTTGAAGAGTGTTGCTTTTGTACTCCTCTCATTTGCATGCAAAGGTGTTGTGCTTCAATTACCACAGCTACTCCCTTTGGATTTAAAGTTTCTTGTATGCAGTCTTTTATTTCATCTGTTAATCTTTCTTGAACTTGTAGTCTTCTTGAAAAAACATCAACTATTCTTGGTATTTTACTAAGCCCAACAATGTGTCCGTTTGGAATATAAGCAATATGTGCTTTGCCAAAAAATGGCAACATATGATGCTCGCATAAAGAGTAAAGCTCAATATCCTTAACTAAAACTATTTGACTATAACTTTCAGAAAACATTGCAGACTTTAAAATTTCAGATGGATTTTTTTCATACCCATTTGTTAGAAATTCCATTGATTTTGAAACTCTTTCAGGAGTTTTTAATAAACCTTCTCTTTCTGGATTTTCTCCAATTTCAGAAAGTAATGTTTTAATGCTATTTGCTATATCTTGATTGTAATTATCACTCATATTTTTATAAATAGGCTGCAAATATAACATATATTTGCCATATGAAAGTATTAATTGTATCTGCTACTAAATCTGAGATTACATCTGATAAAGTAATGTCCTTTCCAGTTCTAATAACTGGAGTTGGAATGGTTAATACAGCTATAGGCTTAACAAGAAAATTATCTAATTCCACTTTTGATTTAATTATAAATATGGGTATTGCTGGTTCATTTACTGATAGTTTAAAAGTTGGGGATATAGTTGAAGTTGCTGAAGATATTTTTTCAGAAATTGGTTTTGAAGATGGTAGTGATTTCTCTCAGTTTCAAGATTTTGAAATTCCAACTTCCTATAAAAACGAATCTAAAACTTCATTAAAGAAAGTTGTAGGAATAACTGTAAATACTGTTCATGGTAATGAGGGATCTATTGAAAAAATAATTGATAGATTAAAGCCTGATATTGAAAGTATGGAAGGTGCTGTCATTTTTAAAATCTGTAAGGAATTTGATATTCCTTGTATGCAAATTAGGTCAATTTCTAACAAAGTTGAAAGAAGGAATAAAGAAAATTGGGATGTTAATTTGGCAATAAAAAACTTGAATATTGAGGTTGAAAAAATACTAAATAAATTATGAAATTGACCTTAGGTTTTTCTCCTTGCCCAAACGATACTTTTATTTTTGATGCACTCGTGCATCATAAGATTGATACAGAAGGATTAGAGTTTGAAGTTATTTTTGCAGATGTAGAGCAGTTAAATAAATGGGCATTTCAAAGAAAATTAGATATTACAAAACTTAGTTATAATGCGTTTACACATTGTGTACATGATTACGCTTTATTAGATAGTGGATCGGCTTTGGGGAGGAATTGTGGCCCATTGCTAATTAAACAACCAAATACCATTTTAACTAAGGAAAGTAAAATTGCAATTCCTGGAAAATATACTACTGCAAATATGTTATTAGGTATTGCTTATCCAGAATATCAAAATAAAGTAGAACTGCTTTTTTCTGAAATTGAGAATAAGGTGCTTGAAGGTAGAATAGATGCAGGACTCATTATTCATGAAAACCGATTTACCTACCAAGAAAAAGGCTTGTCAAAAGTAAAAGATTTAGGTGAGTTTTGGGAAGAGGAAACAGGACTCCCTATTCCTTTAGGTGGCATAGTAGTAAAAAGAGAATTGCCTTTAGCAACTTTTCATAAAATTAATAGAGTGCTGAGAAAATCACTTGAATATGCTTTTGAAAATCCTAATAGCTCTGCTGATTATGTGAAGTTGCATGCTCAAGAAATGGGAAAGGAAATAGCAGATGCTCACATTGCTTTGTATGTAAATAACTATTCTATTTCTTTGGGGGAACAAGGGAGAAAGGCAGTAGAATTGCTGTTTGAGAAGTCTGGGAGAGAGTTTAATTCTATTTTTAGTTAATATTCTTAAATTCGCAATATGAGAAAAAAAGAGAAAATATGCTGATACTTATTTCAATAAATAATTACAATGATCAGTAATTTTTTTAAAATACATTCCTTTATCTATAACATGAACAAAATATTTACCATTCTAATCTTACTAATAGCAACAAATAGCTATGCGCAAAAAAAATACACTATAAGTGGATATATTACCGATAAGAATAATGGAGAGAGCATAGTAGGTGTAAACATTTATTGTGCAGAACTGAGTCTTGGCGTTACATCAAATACTTATGGCTTTTATAGTTTAACGCTTCTAGAAGGAATATATGATGTGTCCTTTACATTTATTGGCTATCAAAACCAAGTAAAAAACTTTAATTTAAATTCTGCTATAACACATGATGTTGAATTTGAGCTTTCTTCAGTTAATATTCAAGAAGTTGTAGTAACTGGAGAAAAAAATGTTGTTGAGACAACACAAACATCAATGATTGAAGTTCCTATTGAACAGATAAGAACTATTCCTGCTCTTTTAGGAGAGGTGGATATTTTAAAAGCTATCCAATTATTACCTGGAGTGCAATCAAGTGAAGGAAGCTCAGGTTTTTATGTTAGGGGCGGTGGCCCTGATCAAAATTTAATACTTCTAGATGGCGTTCCTGTTTATAATGCATCACATATAGGTGGTCTTTTTTCAGTTTTTAATGCAGATGCTATTAAGAATGTACGTCTTACAAAAGGTGGGTTTCCGGCAAGGTTCGGAGGCAGGCTTTCTTCCGTACTGGAAATTGATATGAGAGAAGGAAACATGAAGGAGTTTAAGGGTGATGCAACACTTGGTTTAATTTCTTCTAAATTAACTCTTGAAGGGCCAATTATTAAGGACAGAACCTCTTTTATAGTTTCCGGAAGAAGAACTTATGCTGATTTGCTTGCAAAACCGTTTATGCCAGCAAGTACTGATCTAACTTTGTATTTTTATGATCTTAATGCCAAGATTAATCACAAGATATCTAAGCATGATAGAATTTACTTAAGTGCTTATATGGGTAATGATGCTTTTGGTGTAGATTTTGATGGTAGCCAAGAAGGAGGGAAGGGAGGAGAGTCCTCAGATAACAATATTTTAAATTTTGGTTTAGGTTATGGAAATTTGACATCTACATTAAGATGGAATCATTTATTTTCTGATAAGCTTTTTAGTAATACAACATTAACCTACAGTAGATATTCCTTCAATACAAATTTTGGCCTTACATCAAATCAAACAAACGAAAATACAGCTATTAATTTTAATTATCAAGCAGGAATTGAAGATCTTGGTGGAAGAATAGATTTTGATTATATGCCAAATCCTAATCATGATATTAAATTTGGAACATCATATACATATCATCATTTTTTTCCAGGAGAGGTAAATCAAAATATTAATATTCAGGCATCTGATACTAGTCAGAATTTTTCTTTAGATACGACACTAAACTTTTCTGGCAATACTAATGTTCATGAAATGTTTTTTTATGTGGAAGATAATGTAAAAATCACAAGTAGATTAAAAGCAAATATTGGTTTGCATATAGGATACTACTCGTTAGCAAATAATAGTACAACTGACAATATAGGACTAGCGGATAAAATTATTGATAAAAATAATATTAGTTTACAGCCTAGAGTATCCGCAAGATATTTGCTAAATGAAAGTTGGTCCTTAAAAGCATCATACGCTAGCATGGAGCAAAACATTCATTTATTATCCAATTCATCAGTAGGTTTTCCAAGTGACATCTGGGTGCCAGCTATTGAAAGTGTTCCTTCCCAAAAATCAAAACAATGGGCGGGGAGCTTTAGTACCCTTTTATTTCAAGATGCTTATGAGTTAAGCTTAGAAGGCTATTATAAAACTATGAGTAATTTAATTACATACAAAGCAGGGTACTCTAATTTAGAAAGTACTGAGTCATGGGAGAATGCCGTTGAGACAGGTGGAGAGGGAAAGGCCTATGGTGCAGAAATCTTTTTGCAAAAAAAGAAAGGTAAAACTACTGGTTGGATTGGCTACACTCTTTCTTGGGCTGATAGAAGATTTGATAATATTAATTTTGGGGAGTGGTATTCATATAAATATGATAGAAGGCATGATTTTTCGTTAGTAATATCACATAAGTTTAATGATAAATGGGATGTTGGAGCTACTTGGGTATACGGTACAGGAAATGCGATTACTTTCCCTCAGGGAGTTTATACTGGGATGCCTCAAATTAGCCCTTGGGATGAACAAGTTGCTGTTGACTTTGTTGAGTCATATGGTAATAGAAATTCAACTCGATTACCCGCATATCACAGGTTAGACTTTGGTGTTAACAAGCATAAAAAAAGAAAAAAATGGGATAGCACACTATCTTTAGGAGCATATAATGTATACAATAGAAAAAATCCTTTCTTTGCTTATCTTGCTTATGAAGATAATCAAAGGGTTGCAAAACAGGTTTCACTTTTCCCTATAATTCCTTCAATTTCTTACCGAATACAATTTTAATTATGAAAAATATTATATATCCTACACTATTATTTAGTTTGCTTATAGTCTCTTGTAACATGGAAACGGTTATTGATTTAGATATTCCGCCACATGAACCTGTTTTAGTTTTAAATGGTATACTAGAAACTGATACTAATGTTCAAGTAGTTGTTTCTCATTCTGTAGGCGCTTTTTCTAGTGCAGTACCTTCATTTATTAATGATGCCAATGTTTTACTTTACAAGAACAATGAACTGACAAGTATACCTTTATTACCTGATGTGGAAAACTTAGTTTATGTTAATTATATAGATGATGGTACTGCTGATTCATTAGCAATGTATTATTATAAGAGCGATTACATCCCTGATAATAATTCAACTTATAGGTTGGAAGTGAATCATTCTGACTATCCTTCAATATTAGCAGAAACCTATATTCCTGATGATATTAGTTTATACAATATTGACATAGATACAATTTCTAGTGAAGAAAAAATAGGATTTACCTTTAGCTTTGATGATAATGCCAGTCAGCAGAACTATTACCGACTAAAAGTATTTTCATCATGTGTTAAAGAATGGGAAGACGAGAATGGTGATGATCAGGAGTTTGGATATAGAGGAGATGCGTATATTATGTCAAATGACCCTTCATTTCCTGGCGATATCCCTTGGGAAGGGTACACTTTTTCTGGTCATAGAGTTGTTTTCTCAGATGCTTTGTTTAATGGCCAGCAAAAAACAATCACATTAGATGTTCAATCAGAGCTTAAGTATGGTGAGTGCGATACTGTTATTATTGAATTCTCCACTTTTAGTGATGATACTTATAGTTATTATAATTCATTAGGAGATCATAGTGAAAAAGGTGAGTTGAATATATTTGGAGGTGAGGTGATTCCTGTTTATTCAAATGTTGAGAATGGTTTGGGCGTATTGATATCAACTAATGCTCAGCAAATTTATTTAAAACCATAAAATAAACCCACTCAAATGAGTGGGTTTATTTTTGGTGGACCTCTCGGTCCTAATTTCGAACTTTTTTAGTAACCCATTATGGATAAGTCTGCAATTAAGAAATTAAAAATAATAACTGCTTATGTATAAAAAAATTATGTAATTTTGAAAAGTGAAAATAAATAAAAAAATAATTAACCAGTGCATTAGTGTTTTAATGTTGGTCATTTATTTATTTGGATCTTCATCTATTCTTTCATTTCACAATCATGATGAGGATAACCATCACCATCACCACCACCACCATCAGGATTTACCAATTTGTGAGAATTTTGATGGTAATTCTTTTAATACTTCTGCTTGCTCTCACGACTCTCACATAATAAGTTTAGAAGAAAGTTGCCCTTTATGTGATCATTTTTCTAATTGCAAACCAGCAATATTAGATAATATGATTAACACTGTTTCAGAATCATTTACTGTAAAGGAAATTCAATTATTTGCTTCACTTTACTTAATTGATGCAACCAATACTCGAAACAAATCCCCTCCCTTCATAGTATAAATTTATAAAGTCTAGATGTATATTACATACTAGTAATTCTTAACTATATTAGTTAAGTAAAAAATTTATCAATTTTTAATTTATTTCAATTTTTATGAAGAAATTTCTTTTTTCATCATTTTTTATGATGAATATTTTTACACTTTTTTCTCAAACAAAGGGTATTGTATTAGATGCTAATAATAAGCCACTTAATGAAGTTAACATATTGTTTTCAGATCAGAACATACTATTATTTAGTAATGAAGATGGTGAGTTTGTTACTGAATTAGATATCCCTAACAACAGCTATATTAATTTTTATAAGGACGGGTATACTTCTAAGACTCTTAAGTATGAGTCGGCTTCAGAATTAAAGATTACTCTTGAGAAACTCCATGTTATTTTAGATGAGGTTGGAGTTATCGAATCTTATTCTGAGTTAGGAAATAGTAAATTAATAAATATCGAGAAAAAATCATTGAGTTCTCAAAATTCTATTTCTATGATTGATGATATTACAGAAATAAGTGGCGTAGATATGATTTCTTCAGGACTAGGAATTCAGAAAGTTGTTGTTAGAGGTTTGTCTGGAATGCGTGTTGTTACTTACCTTAATGGTATGCAAATTAACAATCAACAGTGGGCTAATGATCATGGTATAGGTTTCACTGATTTAGGTTTAAGTGAAGTAGAATTAATTAAGGGAGCAAGTGCATTAAAGTATGGGTCTGAAGCAATTGGTGGGTTACTATATTTTAAAGATGCTCCATTTATTGCTAATGATAAATTAAAAGGCTTTATTTCTACGGGATTTAATAATAGCAGCATTTTAAGTAACAATAAATTTGGTGTGAAATTTAATAAAAAGAATTTCTTTTTAAATCTATATGGTCAGTATGCAATTTCATCAGATTATCGACTCCCCGACAATACTTATCTTTTTAACTCAAGATTCAAACAGAATGCTATTAAATTCTCTTTAGGATATAGATATAATAATTGGCAAAATATTATTAGAGCCCAAATTCATAATGAATTTCCTGGTATACCAGGCCATGTTCATGGAGACCCTTCTAAGGTTGATATTAACGCTATAACATCTATTGAATTAGATTTAGCCGAAGACTTCAGCATAAAGAAGCCATGGCAGGTTGTAAATAATCAACTGCTGATTTATGAGACTAATTATATGCTTAATAATTTTAAATTTGAATTTTATGCAGGTCACTTTTTAAATAATTTAAAGGAGTATGGTGAAAAATTAACAAAACCTGCTTTTGACCTAAGCCTTTCGAATACTCTTTTGTCTCCAAGTCTTAGATATATATCTAACAAATTAACTCTGCAAATAGGCTCTCAATTTGTTTTCCAAGAAAATAAGAATAATATTAATGATCGGTTAGTACCTGATGTGTCTTCTTTTAATTTAGGGCCTTATGCATTAATAGAGTATGAGAAAAATAATTTTGGAGTAAATTCTGGTATGCGATATGATTATAAAAGACTAAGCTCAGATGATCAGGTTTTGGATTTAGATTATGATAATTCATTTAATAGTACCAGCTTTTCTTCAGGTATATATTATAGATTTATTGATCATATTTTAAGGATGACATTCTCTGGAGCTTACAGATCCCCTCATGTTTCTGAATTGTTTTCGGATGGGGTTCATCATGGTACTAGTAGATATGAAATTGGAGACAAGAAATTGGGAATAGAATATGCTAATCAGATAGATCTTAAATATCAGTGGTCTAACAACCATTTAGGTATTGTTATAAATCCATTTATACAGAATATATCAGATTTCATTTCTTTGGATCCTACAGATTCGATTATATCAGGATATAAGGTTTACAATTATATGCAGTATGATAAAGTTGAGATTAAAGGTGTCGAGATGAACTTACACTATCACCCACATCAATTACACAATTTGCATTTTGAACAATCTTATTCTTTTTTACAAGCTAGAAATAAGAATAGTAAATATGGTTTAGCATTAGTTCCAGCGAATAGTGTAAAGACTAAAATATTATATAAATTCAATGATTATGATAGGTTATTAAAGTTATATGATATTTCAATTTATCATATATATAAATTTAATCAAGATAGTTATGCTGAATATGAAGAATTAACAGAATCATACAATGTTATTAACCTACAGCTAGGGATCAAGCTTAATTCTCAATTTCATTGTTCTTTAGGCGTGAATAATGTTCTTAATGAAACTTATACCCCACATATCTCAAGAGTGCGAGGAATAGCAGGTGGGGTTCCAAATCCTGGAAAATCCGCTAGTATTAATTTAAAATATGAATTTTAACTAAATACTCTGATGAGCTTTTAATAAGCGAAACACCTAATTAAATAGGTGTCAGTATTAATCATTAAAAATTAAAAAATGAAAAAAACAAATTTATTAACCTTAGCAGTACTATCTTCAGTACTAGTATTTACCTCTTGCTCAAAAGATGATGATACTGATGAACTTTGTGCTGAGTGTCATATTGCCTTACCTGATAAGTCAGAGACAGTATGGGAAATACTTGATGCGTCTGGAGAGCATATTGAATTTTGCGGAGAAGATTTAGTTGATGCAGAAGCGAATTCAAGAGTAGTTACAGACACTTTGTATTCTGATGCTGGTGATACTCTTTTGCCGGGGGAATATGGACCAGGAAGTGCTAATTCACAATATGAAATTCATTGTGGAGAAGAACACGAAGACGAGTAGTTTAAATATTTAAATATTTGATTAATAATTAAATATTAACTTTTTTTCGTTAAAGCCCACTCATTTAGTGGGCTTTATTTTTGGGGACATCTCGGTCCTAAGTTCGAACTTTTTCTAGCACTTCATTGAAATTATAAAATTTCCAAATAAAGCCTTCTTTTTTTAATTTATCTACATTTATAGATACATCTGTATTGATGATTTGACTTCTTTTACCTAAAAATAATCTTATTATAAAAGAAGGTATTCTAATGATTAAAGCATATGGGAATAATCTTTCTTTTATCTTATTAATAAACATCTCTTGAGAAATTGGTTTTTTTGTCGCTAAATTATATGCACCTTTATAATTCTCATTAGTTATTGCTTCTTTAATGAAGTTAGCTGCATCATCTGCATGTATCCAACTTATTTTCTTTTTCTTTGATCCAATTAAAACTCCAATACCTAACTTCATGCTTAGAAGATTATATTTCAAAAAAGCTGTTTCTTGATTCATTAATAATGATATTCTCATTTGAACAATACGGCTACCAATTTGTTTAAACTGTTGTGCAGATTCTTCCCAATCTGAGGCCATTCTTGCTATCCAATCAGTCCCAATTTTATCATTTTCAGATTTTATTCCTCTTGCATTTAATCCATATATACCAATTGCGGAGGCAGATATAAAAGTTATGGGTGAAATATTTAATTTTTTACATTTGTTAAATAATAAGTGTGCTGCACCAACTCTACTTTCATGCATTAATCTTTTATTTTTCTTTGTCCAGCTTTTTAGTATGGAGTGTCCTGATAAGTGGATAATATGTTTGCAGTTTTCTAACGCTCTTTCATCAATTTCATCTGTTGATGTGTTCCAATAATAGATATTTTTATTATTTACTCTTTTTTTATTACTGGTTAATCCGATAATTTCATAATTATCTTTCAATAATTCTGTTGTTTTTCTGGCTAATGAACCACTATATCCAGTAATAATAATACGCTCTTTCATTAAGTTAAAATACTAAATTAGTTAGTTATTAAATTTATAAATTCATCAATGCTTGTGATAGTAGATAGTTTTTGAAACCCTTCTTCATTAATTAAACTTTCATTAATAATTGCATGTGTTTTTGATTCAGAAAAATGAGTTTCAAGGAAGTTAGTTATCTCTACTATATTTAATTTGGAAGAATTTGAAACAATAGAAAATAATATATTATCTATTTTATTTTTGTCTTTTAAAGATAATAATAATGAGTGCGGTAAATTTTGGCCAAGGTATATAACATTATAACCGTTCATTTTTAGTATTAAATACGCAAATAAAATACCTATATCGTGCAGTTCATTTTTTGGTAGAAACAGCAACCAGTTTTCTTTAGGTAATTTTTTATATCCATTTTTTTCTATTTCTTTATAAATTTTAGTTTTAATCAATTCTGTCAGAAAATGTTCTTGAGGCGCACTTATTTTATCATTAATCCATAAAACCCCAATTCTGCTTAATACAGGCAATAAGACATGCTGATAGCATTCAATAATCCCAATATCTTTTATGCATCTTTCATAGGTATTATGAAATAGTAGTTGATTGAATGATATTGATGATTCAAGAATTTGAGATATGTATAATGAAAATTTATTAGTCTGATTTTTATTTTCTAATTGATTATTAATAAGATCGTCTATTTGTTCTGTAGATAGCTTATTTAAGACCGATATTTTAAAACCAGCATTTACAAGTGTACTGTACCTAAGAGCCTTTACAATCATTTTGTCATCATAATACCTTATGTTGGTTGAGGTTCTTTTTGGCTTTACAAAGTTGTACCTATTCTCCCATGTACGTATCAATATTTTGTTTAACCCAGTTATTTTTGAAAAATCATCAATACTATATTTATTCATTTGTTTGTATTTATTATTTTCGCAAAGTTATAAATTCTTATTAATGTATAACATAATTAATAAAATATTATACAAACTGTATAGAATATTAAAAAATAAGTCATAAATTTGTGCCATGTTAAATGATTATAATATTATAGGTTCAGGTTTTTCTGCATTAAGTGCAGCCGCTTCATTAGCTAAAGAAGGCGGAAATGTAAAAGTCTTTGAAAAGAACAGCGCTTTAGGAGGGAGAGCTAGGCAGTTCACTAAAGATGGTTTTGTTTTTGATATGGGTCCAAGCTGGTATTGGATGCCGGATATATTTGAGAATTTCTTCAAAAGATTTGATAAAAACCCATCTGACTATTATGATTTAATAAAGTTAGATCCTGGTTTTCAGATGATATTTGACACCAATCATACTATAAAAATTAACAGTAATTTCTCTGAGGTTTTACATTTATTTGAAAGTTATGAAAAAGGGGCTGGAGATAAATTAAAGAAATTTATAGATGATGCTGAGATTAAATATAATCTAGCAATTAAATCTTTAATGTATCAGCCTGGAGTTAGTTTCTTTGAGTTATTTCAAAAAGATATTTTGAAGAATCTTGGAAAGATGAGTGTTTTTTCTTCATACAGGAAGCTGGTAGCTAGATATTTTAAAGATCCTTTTTTAAGAAATATTTTAGAGTTTCCAGTTCTTTTTCTAGGATCTTCTCCAAAGAATACTCCTGCACTATATAGCTTGATGGCATTTTCAGGATTAAAACAAGGTACTTATTATCCAATGGGTGGATTCGGAAAGGTTATTGATGGAATGGTTGAATTATGTAAAGAATTAGGCGTGAAATTTTATACTAATCATGAAATTACAGCTTGTAATTTTGTTAATCATAGAATAAATGAGATTACTACAAAATCAACTGCATTTAAATCAGATTATGTTATTTGTGGTGCTGATTACCACCATTTTGATCAGAATATATTACCTAAAGAATATAGTAGCTACTCAAAAAAATATTGGGACAACCGTTCTATGTCTCCTTCATGTTTAATTTATTATTTGGGTATTGATAAGAAGCTAGCTAATTTAGAGCATCATAATTTATTTTTTGACAGTGATATTGAGCAACATACTGATGATATCTATAAAAACAAACAGTGGCCACAAGATCCATTATTTTATGTGTGTTGTCCGTCTAAAACTGACCAAGAAGTAGCTCCTAAAGACAAGGAGAATTTATTTTTATTAATGCCTTTGACATCTGGTATTGCCGATAATAATGAACTAAGAGAAGAATATTTTTATAAAATGATGAATAGATTGGAGAAATATTGTGGACAAAAGATATTAGATAAAATCCTTATTAAGAAAAGTTATTGTATTAATGATTTTAAAAGTGATTATAATGCATTTAAAGGCAATGCATATGGACTTGCCAATACTTTGTTACAAACAGCTAATTTAAAACCAAAAATTATAAATAAACAGATTTCAAATCTTTTTTATACTGGTCAATTAACTGTTCCGGGACCTGGAGTCCCTCCATCTATCATTTCAGGACAAATAGTTGCAGATTATATTTTAAAACATAAATCATGAAAAAGTTATTTGATGAGGTTTCTTATAAAGCCAGTAAAATTACAACTCAAACTTATAGTACTAGTTTTTCATTTGGGATTTTAGCTTTGCATAAATCTATAAGGAAACCTATATATAATATTTATGGCTTTGTAAGATTTGCTGATGAGATAGTAGATTCATTTCATGATTATGATAAGACTATACTATTTAATAAATTTAAGGATGATGCATTCTTTGCAATTGATAATAAAATTAGTTTAAACCCAATCCTTAACAGTTTCCAAGAAACTGTAAATACTTATAGTATTGATTTATCGTTAATAAATAATTTTCTTGATAGTATGGAAATGGATTTAAGCGAGAGGAGCTATAACAAAGAGAATTATAATGACTACATTCATGGTTCTGCTGAGGTTGTTGGACTAATGTGCTTAAAGGTATTTGTTAATGGGGATGAGCAATTATATAATAAATTAAAGCCTACAGCTATGAGTTTAGGATCTGCATTTCAAAAAATTAATTTCTTAAGAGATGCTAATATTGATTATTCCTTATTAGGAAGAAGTTATTTTCCTGGGGTTCAGTTGGATAGCTTTTCACAATCAGATAAAATAAAGATAGAGAAAGATATAGAGAAGGATTTTAAAGATGCGTTAGTGGGCATAAAAATGTTACCTAGCAATACAAGGGGAGGAGTTTATTTATCTTATTTATACTACTATCATCTGTTTAAAAAGATTAAGCATCTTTCACCCTCTAGAATACTAGAAGAAAGAATTAGAATTCCGAATTTAGAAAAGCTGGCATTAATGTTTAAAGCATCAATAAAAAATCAATTAAATTTAATATGAGATTTCTTTTTATTTTGTTTTGTTTACTTCTTGCTTTTTCAAGTAACGCTAAATGTAGTGATCTTATCAAATTAAGAGAAGAGTATATGCATTCTCAAAATAATCTTGAAAGCTGTATTAGGCTTAATAATCTAAGTAAATATTGTAATCCCAAATTAGAACCTGTTAAATATAGTTATAATATTATATCAAACCTCATGCAGTGTAATTTTATTCTTAATCCTTTTAGTAAATATAAAATATTTAAAAATTCAACTCAGAAATTAGACAGTTTGATACTATTGAACCCCAAACATACAGAGATTCGTTTTTTGCGATATTTAGTGCAACTTAATTGCCCTAAGTTCTTGCTATATGATGCACATATTGATGGTGACTATAAATTGATAATGTCTAATATACAATCAGAGCCTAAAGATTTACAGAATTTCATTTATACTATAATTAATCACTAAATAATGCAAGAGCAAGTAATACTCGTAAATAAAAAAGATGAGCCAATTGGTCTGATGGATAAGTTAGAAGCACATGAGAAGGGTGTATTACATAGGGCTGTATCTGTTTTCATATTCAATTCTAATCATGAACTTTTAATTCAGAGAAGAGCATTAGAGAAATATCATACACCTGGAATTTGGAGCAATACAGCTTGTAGTCATCCAAGAAATAACGAATCTACTCTATCTTGTGCAAATAGAAGATTATTTGAAGAAATGGGTATAAAAACAGAAATATTTCCTATTTTTAGTTTTATTTATAAAGCAGAGTTCCAAAATAATCTTATTGAGCATGAGCTAGACCATGTTTTTATTGGATTTTCGGACAAGAAGCCAAAACCAAATTTCAAGGAGGTATGTAGTTGGAACTATGTAGATGAAACGAGTTTGATAAAATTATTAAATGATTGTCCAGAAAGTTTTTCTCCTTGGTTTAGAATTTGTTATGAGCGAGTATTTCAAAAAGCATATGCGCAAAAGAATAAAAAATTAATTAGTTTATCATGAGTTTAATATTTAACATATTTATTGTATTTATAACATTCTTTATAATGGAGGCTGTTGCTTGGGCTACTCATAAATACCTGATGCACGGGTTGTTGTGGAGGCTGCATGAAGATCATCATGTGGTAGATAAAAATAAAGTATTACAGAAAAATGATTTTTTCTTTTTAATTTTTGCAATACCATCAATGATTCTGATCTATATTGGCTATGAATATAATAACATTTGTATTTTCTTTGGTCTAGGTATTGCACTATATGGATTAGGATATTTTATTGTTCATGAAATAATTATTCATCAAAGATTACCTTTCTTAAAGAGATCAAATCACCCTTACATTAGGGCAATACGAATGGCTCACAAAGTTCATCACAAAACTTTAGGAAAATATGGTGCAAGTTCATTTGGGATGTTAATTGTATCAAAAAAATATTTTAAGAAATGAGTCTATACCTAAAGGTCTTATTGTTTTCTTTTATAATTCCATTTATAGCCTCATTTAATTCTAAAATAAAATTCAACAATTTTTTCTCTTTAATGTTTATTACATTGTTGATCTCTTCTGTTCCATTTATTTTATGGGACATCTATTTCACATATTTAGGCGTTTGGGGCTTTAATTCAGAATATCATTCAGGTATACTATTAACAAATTTACCATTAGAGGAGATTTTATTTTTTCATATTATTCCATTTTGTTGTTTGTTTACATATTTTGTTTTAAAGAAGTTCGATAAATTTAATCTGCGATATAATTATGTTGTATTAAGATTGTTTTCTTTAATACTATTAGTTACAGGATTAATGTTTTATGAAAGAGCTTATACTCTTTCTGTATGTTTACTTTCAGCTCTAATTATGTTAAATATATCCTTTAGTAAATCAAAATTGAATGGGTATTTTTTTAGTACCTACATATTAATTTCTTTAATTCCGTTTATAATTGTAAATGGAATTTTAACAGGCTATCTTGATGTAAATACTCCGCCAGTATGGTATAATAATGCTGAGATTATTGGTTTAAGATTTCTGACAATTCCTGTTGAAGATTTCTTATATAATTTTGTGTTAATGTACATTAATTATATGCTTTTTGAGTTTTATTGCAGAAGAAAGCAGAAAGATACCACAAAACAGGATATACTAAATAATTAGTCAAAGTAATCTTGTAAAATGTATAAACTAATTTTGTTGTTTCTTTTATTGTCTGGATATTTATTTGCACAAGATAATACTGTCAAAAATAGAGATTACTTTGATGCTTTGACAAAGAAAGAACGAGAGATAATAGTTGATAGGGGAACAGAAAGAGCTTTTTCTGGTAATTATGTAGATTTATTTGAATCAGGATTATATGTTTGCAAGGCCTGTAATAATCCCCTCTTTGAATCAGACTCAAAATTTAAATCAAATTGTGGATGGCCATCATTTGATGACGAGATTAAGAATTCATTAATTAGAATTCAAGATAATAGTTTTGGGATGCAAAGAGTAGAAATATGCTGCGCAAATTGCAAGGGTCACCTTGGTCATGTTTTTAAAGGGGAGAGGTTGACAGGGAAAAACCTGAGACACTGCGTTAATTCAATAAGTATTAAATTTATTTCAAAGAAATAAAGCTATATATTCTATTGCGTATTTATTTGATGTCTCTTACTGGAGCAAAGATTTAACTTTTCTTTTGAGTATATTTAGCATACTTCAATATGCTTAATATATTTAGATTAATTTTTGTTCTTTAGAGCAAAACCAAGTTTTGCGCGAGTCAGAGGTGTTTTTAGATATTACTAGATTTTTATTTTCAGTGTATTTCTTTCCATAAATTTTTAATTTAAATTTAGATGAATCAAACGGATTTTTAAAATCTTTAAGTTCTGCTCCTCCTGAGATGTAGCTATTAGACATTACTTTCTGGATATTTTTTATTAAGTTAGTTCTCATTTTTTTATTAAGATTTCCCCATTTTTCTTCTGGATGTATTTTAGATAGATAGAGGCTCTCAGATTTAATATAGTTCCCAACTCCAGGAAAGTATTTTTGATCCATTATAATAGAACATATAGATTTTTTAACATTAATATTTTTTTCTAAATAATTTAAATGGCTTTTAAAATGATATAATTTATGTAAGAGATCAAAAGAAGGATTGGATTTATGATTAAATTCAGATTGATTCAGTATCTTCATCTTCCCAAATTTCCTTACATCTTTAAAGAATATTTCATTCTTACCATCAGAAACACGAAAATGACAATGTTTGATTAATTCATTTGACCACCCACCTGTCATACCTAAGTGAAAATTAAATATTTGATTGTTCGTTAGCTCTAGAAATATATTCTTACCAATAGTAAATGTTGGCTGAAAAGTATCTAAGTTATCATTAATAGTAGTGAAGACATCATAATATTTTTGATAATAATATTCAGAAATAATTTCAAAGTTTATTTTTTTACTTAACAAAAAGGATTCGTTAAAATAATCTGAAGCTATTTTTACCTCTGGACCTTCTGGCATTTCTTGTTTATTTTTAAAGTTATGTAATTTGGTTAAGCTGTACCTAAATAGTTGAGATTTTTCTTTTAGAAATTACATAGTGATTTTGCATTATAAATGTAATAATAATCTATTCTGTTTTAGTCCAAGTATTATTTGAGGTTAGCTTGTACGAACCCAGACATTCTATTTCCCACTCATGGGGTTTGATTATACTTAGAAAATTATTCTTATTACCTTTGTATAGGTAGTATGTTTCTCCAACAATAGGATTAAAATTATATTTTGATTTGAATATCAGATTTGACCATTCTATTTCTTTCAATAGAGATTCGTACTTCTCTTTAATCTCAAAAAATCTTGTCGTCAAATAGTGTTGAGCATCTGATTCTAAATCTTTTATTTTTTCAGGACTAAATGTTTTAGAAGTAAAACTAGTAGGATACTCTTTTCTGAATGCGTCATATTCTTTGCTAGAATAATTATATACTATATTATCTGCTTTCTTTTTCATAGTGCAAATGTACTAATATTTATTACTGTATAAGTATTTTATAAAAAAACTATACAAAAAGTTTGTTGGTTATAAATATTGTTGTTTATTTGCATAGAAATTAAATTAAATAGTTATACAAAATTAAATGTCTATCATATTATTAGCATTTAAGTTAAATAACACTAAAAACGAATCATTAAAATTAATTAATAAAACTAAAAAAATTATGAAAACAACTATTAAAAATCGAAATCTGAGAACATTAACATCTTACATAATGGCTGCAGTCGTTATGGTATTTTCTTATACTGCAACTTCTCAAACCAGTCACTCTGTGATTATAAACTCTGTAAATAATTCTTTTACACCAAGCTCATTAACAATAAATATAGGTGATACCGTAGTATGGTCAAATGATGGTGGTTTTCATAATGTAAATGGAGACCTTTCAACTTTTTCAAGTAATCCTGATGGAACAATTTTCAGTGGCTCTGCAAATAATTCTTGGTCTGTTTATGAATGGGTATGTACTACAGCAGGTAGCTATGATTATCAATGTGATCCTCATGCAGGAATGGGAATGGTAGGCACAATTATTGCTAATTTACCACCACCAAATTCAATTTATGACATTGTTTCCAATTCTAGTGATCATACTACTTTAAAGACAGCTATAGATGCGTGTGCATTAGATGTTGTTTTGTCTGACCCAGGTACACTTACATTATTTGCACCAACAGATGCTGCTTTTAATTTACTACCAGCAGGTACAGTTACTGCATTATTAAATGACATCCCACAATTAACAGACATATTAAAGCATCATGTTGTTGGGTCTAGTGTAATGTCAGGAATGTTATCAAATAATCAAGTAGTTACAACTTTACTTGGAACAGATGTTACGGTAACAATTAATGCTAATGGAGTTTTTATTGACAATGCACAAGTTATTGTTGCTGATATTGTTGCTGACAATGGAGTAGTACATGTGATTGATGCTGTTTTACTACCACCAACACCACCAAATTCAATTTATGACATTGTTTCCAATTCTAGTGATCATACTACTTTAAAGACAGCTATAGATGCGTGTGCATTAGATGTTGTTTTGTCTGACCCAGGTACACTTACATTATTTGCACCAACAGATGCTGCTTTTAATTTACTACCAGCAGGTACAGTTACTGCATTATTAAATGACATCCCACAATTAACAGACATATTAAAGCATCATGTTGTTGGGTCTAGTGTAATGTCAGGAATGTTATCAAATAATCAAGTAGTTACAACTTTACTTGGAACAGATGTTACGGTAACAATTAATGCTAATGGAGTTTTTATTGACAATGCACAAGTTATTGTTGCTGATATTGTTGCTGACAATGGAGTAGTACATGTGATTGATGCTGTTTTACTACCACCAACACCACCAAATTCAATTTATGACATTGTTTCCAATTCTAGTGATCATACTACTTTAAAGACAGCTATAGATGCGTGTGCATTAGATGTTGTTTTGTCTGACCCAGGTACACTTACATTATTTGCACCAACAGATGCTGCTTTTAATTTACTACCAGCAGGTACAGTTACTGCATTATTAAATGACATCCCACAATTAACAGACATATTAAAGCATCATGTTGTTGGGTCTAGTGTAATGTCAGGAATGTTATCAAATAATCAAGTAGTTACAACTTTACTTGGAACAGATGTTACGGTAACAATTAATGCTAATGGAGTTTTTATTGACAATGCACAAGTAACTGTTGCTGATATTGTTGCTGACAATGGAGTAGTACATGTGATTAACGCCGTATTGTTACCTACAACTACAAGTGTTTCTGAATTGTATAGTTTAGATAAAGAATATTTATATTCAATTAATATACTTGGAGAAAAAACAGATAGATTAGTTAAAAATCAGATAATTTTTGATATCTATAGAAATGGTGAAGTTGTTAAGCGATTTGCACGTTAATTATAATTCATTATGATGAAGATAAGTGAGTTTGAGTTTTTTAACTTACACTCACTTATTTTCATCTTATAAAAACAAAATAAAAATGAAAAATATAATCACCTCCCTTCTTTTACTTTCAAACGTATTAATCGCCTCAGCTCAATCTATATATGATAGTAAGATTAATACTATTGATGGTGTTAGTATAGATTTTAATGATTTTAAGGGAAAGTATATCCTTTTTGTAAATGTTGCCTCAAAGTGCGGGTTTACAAAACAATACGCTCAATTAGAAGAGCTATATCAAGCTTACAAGAATGATCTAGTTGTGATTGGACTTCCTTGTAATCAATTTGGTGGGCAAGAGCCCGGTGATGCGCAAGAAATAAAAAGTTTTTGTACTGAGAATTTTGGAGTGAGTTTTATCATAACTGAGAAAATTAATACTAAAGGTTCTGAAATACATCCAATTTATGCTTGGCTAACAGATAAAAAACTAAATAGTAAGGTTAACTCAACTGTAAAATGGAATTTTCAGAAATATCTTCTAAATAGAGAAGGCAAACTTATTGATTATTTTTACTCTACAACTAGTCCATTGAGTGCAAAAATAACCAACCAATTAAAATAGATATTATGTTGTTTAAAGAAAACAAATGCATTCCTTGTCAGGGGGGCATTCCGGCTATGATAGCTAGCGAAATCATTGAATATAAAAAATTGATCTGTGAACAATGGTTTGTTGAGGATAGCAAACATCTATTAAAGGAATTCAAATTTGATATATATTTAGATGCAATAGAATTTGCGAATAAAGTTGCTATTTTATCTGAAGAGCAGGGACATCATCCTTTTATACATATTAATTATAAAATAGTTAAAATAATTCTTTTTACTCATAAAATTAACGGATTGCATGAAAATGACTTTTTAATGGCAAGTAAAATTGATAATTTATAATGAAAAATATACTTTTAATAGGAGCTAGTAGTGAGGCAGCTCAAAGTTTATACAAAAATTTTAATCAACAGTATAATTTTATAAGATTAAGTAGAGAAGATAGTCAAAGTTGTGTAAGCAACTTTGATATTTTAGATCCTTCAACTTATTATACAGAAGAATTAAAATATGATGGTCTAGTATACTTTCCAGGAACTATTAATTTAAAGCCATTCAAAAGTCTAAAAATTGAGGACTTTTATAATGATTTTGATGTAAGTGTTATGGGATTGATAAAAGTGTTAAAATACTATCATTCTAATTTTAAGAAAGATGCTTCATTAGTATTTATAAGCTCTCTAGCAAGTAAGCTTGGTATGCCATTTCATTCATCAGTTTCAGTTGCAAAGTCAGCTCTTGTTGGTCTTTGCACTGCTTTAGCAGCTGAGTTTTCTCCAGATATTAGAGTTAATTGTATTTCACCCTCAATGTTTAAAAGTAAAATGTCTGGTAGGTTCTTAAGCAATGAAAAAAGTGAGGAAAGAATTAGAAATAATAATCCACTTAAAAAAATAGGTGAACCTGAAGATATTTCTTCATTAATTCATTTTTTACTTTCTGATAATTCTAAATGGATTACTGGTCAAAATATTTCTGTTGACGGAGGAATGTCAACATTAAAAAAATAAATTATGAAACAAGTAATAGTTAATGATTTAATGCAATCTAATTATAAATATTTCTTAACTCAGCCAGTAGGTGAAAATTTTGATATAGAATTTGTTCCTGAGCTTACACCAATTGAAATGTTAAACTTAGGGGTTTTTGGAGGCAAGTATATGACAGATTGTTTTTTGGAATTCCCTTCTACATGGTTTCAAGAAGCTAAAATATCTAAAGCTAAAAAGAATATTGAACTTAATTTTTTTAAAATAGATGCTTCACTTCCACTACAGCACTGGGTTGATAAGGACTGGATATTTGATCAAGACCCTAGGGGTTGGTTTCAGTGGTACTGTAGGTATTTTATGGGCAGAAGATTAGAAAAAGAAGATTTACGTCAAATTAAAAGATGGAAAGCTATGAAAAGACATGTTGGATCTTTGAAAAAGAATTGTAAGATAGGGGATCTTAACTGTAGGATTAAACAAAGGCAAGCCTTACTGCACTGGGCTTATGATTCAAGATTAATCTAAAAGGTTTTATATGTATTTAAATAAAGATAGTATTCAGCAATTAGAAAAAGTTGATAGACTTAATTTAATTAATTCTATAACTGGTATTAGTCCTGCAAATCTAATAGGCACTATTTCTAAAGATTCCATAGAAAATCTTGCAATTTTTAGTTCTATTGTTCATATAGGAAGTAATCCTCCATTAATGGGATTTATACTAAGACCTACTAAAAAAATCAGAAGAGATACTTATGAGAATATTATTGAAACAAATAAATTTACAATTAATCATATTAATTCAGATATGGTAGAGAGATCTCATTACACTTCTGTTAAATTTGATAAAAATGAATCAGAATTTCAAAAATGTCGATTGACAGCAGAATATTTAAATAACTTCCAAGCCCCTTATGTTAAAGAAAGTTATGCTAAAGTTGGTTTAGAGTTAGAGGATATTCAATCAATAAAATCTAATGGATGCCGTTTAATTATTGGCCGTGTTGAAAGGCTTTATGTGCCTGATAGTGCAATTTATAAGAATGGGAATATTCAACTTGATTTATCAAATAGTATTGGAGTAGGTGGATTAAATACATATTATAGTTTAGATAAAATTGCGGAATATCCTTATGCAAGAGTTAACAACCTTTTTTTAAAAGAAGCTTAACAGATGACTAGAATTAATATTATAGACTCTTCTAATCTAAACGAACAACATTTAATTACTTTATATAGAGAGATTGATTCTAACTATATTTTACGTAATAAATCTATTAACGAATAACTATAAATATGTTTAATTTTTTTAAGAAAAAAACTAAGATGCAGAAGTTAAAGGATAAGTATAAGACGCTTACAGAAGAAGCGTATAATTTATCAAAATACAATAGGGCTAAAAGTGATGCTAAAACTGCTGAAGCAAGTAGAGTATTATCTGAAATAGAAAGGATAGAAAATAAAAAATGAGGATTCTTTTAACAGGAGCAACAGGATATATAGGAAAAAGACTATTACCAGTATTAGTTAAAAAAGGTTATACTGTTATTTGTTGTGTTAGGGATATTAATAGATTTAATCCTCCTGAATCTCTTAAATCAAAGATTGAAGTAATTCAAGTTGATCTTTTAGATAAAGATTCTTTAAAAAATATTCCAAAAGATATTGATGGGGCTTATTATTTAGTACACTCCATGTCTAATGCGGGTGATTATGACAAGTTAGAAAAATTATCTGCAATAAATTTCCGTAATGCAATAAACAAAACAAAACTTAAACATTTGATTTATCTTAGTGGGATACTTAATGAAGTGAAATTATCTAAGCATCTTAATTCAAGAAAAAATGTCGAGATAGAGTTGGGTAAGGGAAAATATAATTTCACCACATTAAGAGCCGGAATTATTATAGGAGAAGGAAGCTCTTCATTTGAGATTATTAGAGATCTTGTAGAGAAGTTGCCAATAATGATAACACCTAAATGGCTAAGCACAAAATCACAACCTATTGGTATAACTGATGTAATTGACTTTCTACATAAATCATTATTTAATTCTGAAACTTATGCAAAAAACTTTGACATAGGAGGTCCTGATATTTTATCATATAAACAGATTCTGTTAAAATTTGCAAATATTAGAAATTTAAAACGCAGGATATTTATAGTTCCTGTAATGACTCCACGCTTATCTTCATATTGGCTATATTTTGTTACTTCTATAAATTATAAATTATCAATAGCTCTAGTAAATAGTATGAAGGTTGAGGTTATTTGTAGAAATGATAAATTAGAAAGAATACTTAATATTAAACCTGAGCAGCTTGAATCTTGCTTGCAGAAAGCCTTTAGTAAAATTGAAAACAATCAAATTATTTCTAGTTGGAAAGATTCTTTTATAAGTGGAAATATGAATATGAATATCTCTAACTTTATCAATGTCCCAACATTTGGTTGTTTTAAGGATGTAAGAGAAAGAAGTTATGAAAATTTAGAAAATTGTCTAGATAGAATCTGGCAAATAGGTGGAAAAAAAGGTTGGTATTATGGTGATTGGTTATGGAGACTAAGGGGTTTCATTGATAAGATTTTTGGTGGAGTAGGATTAAGAAGAGGTAGATCGAATGAGATTGAGTTGTCTGCTGGAGATGTAGTGGACTTTTGGCGAGTACTATACGCTAATAAGAAAGAGGGGCGATTATTACTATTTGCCGAAATGAAACTTCCTGGTGAAGCTTGGTTAGAGTTTAAAGTTAATAAAAATAAATTGATTCAAACAGCAACATTTAGACCGATTGGATTATTAGGTAGACTCTATTGGTTCTGTGTACTCCCATTCCATTCATATATATTTAACGGAATGCTTCTTAATTTAACTAAAGAAAAATAAGCAATGAGTGTGCAAATTATCAAACATGAAGGAGGGTTATACACCTTATATGCTAAACAAACAGTAGCTAAAGAAATAGATTTATTATGGGATTTTTTTAGAAAACCCAGTAACCTTAACAAGCTAACTCCTGAAGATGTCGATTTTAAAATTATTTCAGGTAAATCTGATGATTTCTATGAGGGAAAGATTATTAGTTACAAGATCAAGCCTTTTAAAATGATTACTTTAAATTGGGTTACAGAAATATCTCAAGTAAAAGAAGGGTCCTATTTTGTTGATAATCAAATTTCAGGACCCTATAAGATGTGGCATCATGAACATCATTTTAAAAGCAATAGTGATGGTACTACAGATATTATTGATAAAGTGAAATATAAAGTGCCATTTTATATTTTAGGAAGATTAATGCATAAGATTTTTATTAAAAGAAAACTAGTGAATATCTTCATGTTTCGACAAAAACAAATTAATAACTTATTTAACAACCCTCTATTATGAAAAAAATCTTATATATTATGATAATGATAGCTTTATTACTTCTAATCTATTCGTTCAAAAATCGCACAAATAATAATGCGCAAGAACAATATGTCATACTAAAGAAGATAGATAATATTGAAATCCGGGAATATAGCGAGTCTGTAAATGCAAGTTATTATTCTGAATTGAAAGTAGAAAGAAATAGCTACTTTAAAAATTTAGCGGCATATATATTTGGGGATAATACTGAAAACGCAAGCATTGAAATGACCTCTCCGGTAACTATGAAATTATATGGTAACAAAGAGATGATATTTAGGATGCCCAGTAATTACACGCTAGACAACCTGCCTAAAGCAAATAATCCTAAAATTAATTTTATGACTATTGCTTCATGTACTAAAGCTGCTATTCAATATTCAGGATATTCAAATAAAAATATTGAAGAAAAGAAAATACAAGAATTAAAAAATATATTAGAGAGAGAGAATATAAAGCATGATAATAAGTTTGAATTATTAGTTTACAATTCGCCTTTTGAAATTTTAAATAGAAGAAATGAAATTACTATCAATATTATTTACCCTTAACATTATGACAATGATTGCTGATGAAAACCCAAATATAAACACTATTTATTTTGGTGGTGGCTGTTTTTGGTGTGTTGAGGCTGTATTTGAAGATGCAAAAGGAGTTATAGAAGTAGTTAGTGGTTACGCTGGTGGGGAAATAAAGAACCCTTCATATAGGCAGGTGAGTAGCGGCAGAACTAAACATGCTGAAGTTTGCAAGATAACCTATGATTCACAAAAAATTAGTTTAGAACAGTTATTAGAGATATTCTTCTTAACACACGATCCTACAACATTAAACCGACAGGGAAATGATAGAGGGGAACATTATAGATCAATTATTATTTTCAATAATCAACTAGAAGCAGATATTATAAAGGGGTATATTCAGTATTTAAATAATGATATTTTTGAAAATAACATTGTAACCAAGACTGAACTATTTAGGGCCTTTTATAAAGCTGAAGATTATCATCAGGGATATTATAAGCTAAATAAAGATCAACAATATTGTAAGATGATAATATCTCCTAAAATTACAAAGGCTAGGCAAAAGTTAAATAAATACTACACAAAATGAGTAAAAGAAAAAAGTCAATTATCAAACAAGAGAAAATACTAAAAGAAATTAAAAGCCGTACACCAAAGATAGTCTTTACTGTCAAAAATTTAATTGTAACATTAAGAAATAGAAATCAATTAGATAGATGGTTAGAAATGTATCCTGACGGTCAATATGTTATAAAATAAAACACTGTTCCATTTTTTAAATAATAAAAACGTAAAGAATATTATTTTATATAATGTTAAGTAATTATTAACAATAAACCCACTCAAATGAGTGGGTTTCTTTTTTGGTAGACCTCTCGGTCCTTATTTCGAACTTTTTTAGAGAAATAAAATTATTAGAAAGTTCACCCTTAGGAGTGAAGTGAATTTTAGATATTTACCGCATAATTGCATCATTAAAAACTATAAAATTTATGAAAAGAATATTTGCACTTAACTTTATTGCTTGCCTTCTTTGTTCTAATCTACACGCACAATGGACACAGATGGGCTCAGAAATAATAGGAGATGGGCCTTTTGGAGATCAACTTGGTTTTAGACATGCACTTGCAATCGATTCCTCTGGAAATACAATAGCTGTAGGTGCTCACGCTAATAGTAATGTGTTTCAATATTCCGGATATGCTAGAGTATTGGATTGGGACGGTACAGGTTGGGTTCAAAGAGGATCTGATATAATTGGTACGGATTCAACTTATAGTTATACTGGTTATGCAGTTGATTTAAGTTCTGATGGTATGACTTTTGCAGTTAGTAGCCCATGGGGTTACAACTCTTTATTGTATAAAAGTGGAAATGTTAGAGTTTTTGATTGGTCTAATTCTGCATGGGTACAAAGAGGTCTCGATATTGAGGGAGAAGGAAATATAAATCCGATTTATTCAGGAGATAACTTTGGATGGTCACTTGAACTAAATAATAGTGGTGATTATATTATTATTGGAGGTCCTGCAAATACAGAGGGGCTTGGTATAAGTACATTTGGCGGACATGCTAGAGTGTATCATTGGGATGGTAATTCATGGGACCAAATTGGTCAAGATATTGATTCTCCAATTACTTTAGGTACTGGTACATTTGGTTGTTCTGTTGGGATAAATAACGATGGAGATAGGATTATTATTGGTGGAAGAATGTATACTGGAACGAATTCAAATGATCAAGAGAGAGGCATAGCAATGACTTATGAATATGATGGTTCTGCATGGATACTAATGGGAGATACTATTTTTGGTTCTAATTCAGGAGATAACCTTGGGGAAGCAGTTGAAATTTCAGGAGACGGAAATACTATTGCTATTGGAGCTCCAAAGTCCAATAGTTTTAATGGACAAACTAAAATATTTGATTGGGATGGGTTAAATTGGGTTCAAAGAGGTAATTCTATATTGGGAGTTTCCAGTAGTAATATGACTAGTTCTGGAAGAACCCTTGCTTTAAGCAACAACTCAAGCGTATTGGCTATCGGTGAAAATGGTGCAAATTTTAATAAGGGTGCTGTAAAAGTTTATCACTGGAACAATAATTCATGGCAACAAATACATAATACAATATCTCCACAATCACCAACTACAATGCCATCCTTTGGTTGGGGGGTTGATATTAATCATAATGGATCTAGAATAATTGCAGCTGCTCCGTTAGATGAAACTGGTAAAGTTCGTGTATATGAAAATGTTAAATTTGATTCTACCTGGCATTGTTATCAGTCGGCAGGTTGTCAATGGGCTGGTAATAATCCTACTTTGGCTGGTCAATATACTAGTCTATCAGATTGTCAAGCTGCTTGTAATCTAACAGATTTTTACACTATAGATAATACAGAGAAAAAGACATTAGTTAAAATTACTGACATTCTAGGCAAAGAATCTAAAGTGATGAAAAATCAACTTCTCTTTTACATCTATAATGATGGTACAGTAGAGAAAAAAATAATTATTGAATAAACGATTAACAATGAAAAAACTACTACTTATATTACTTTGCTTGCCTATGATTGGGTTTGGGCAGTGTCCAACTATAGGTTTACCAAATTCCTATAATTGCTCTGATATTGCTCAGTTTGTTATTGATTATCCAAACTGTAGAAACCTACCTAGAACTTTATATTTACCATATACTTCTGGTGGGGATTTAACGAATTACCCAGGGCTAGATCAATTAGATTCTATTAGTGGTCGTTTAGTTTGTGATGAATGTGGTATAACTTCTTTTGCAGGTCTCTCTAATTTAAAATATATAAGTGGAGATTTAAAGATTGATGAGCCACATAATTTTGCATTAGACGATTTTTTATGGTTTAACAAGTTTAAATTATATTGGTGGATCACTTAAATTATCTGAATGGTCTCATGAATCTACAAGTGGCTTAGATAGTTTAAATAGTGTAAATAAAATTGAAATATATGAATGTAATAGTACAACATTAGCAGGTGGTTTTGAGCAAATTGATACTCTCCTTGAAGGTCTATATATAGATGATAATTTTAGTCTAATCAATCTTAATGGCTTTAGTAGTTTGCAATATATTGGAGCTGATTTAGAAATTAGAGATTGTGCTCAGTTACAATCTTTGTCTGCTTTAATTAACCTTAATACAGTAGAAGGAGAAGTTGAGATAGGGAAAAACCCTATACTTACTAGTCTTTCTGGATTAGATAGCGTAATCCCAAATCAAATAGAAAATCTTTGGATATATAAATGTGATTCTTTAAGTTACTGTGCGCTTGAAAATATATGTGAATATATCGATCAACAATATGGTTTGTCAGCTATCTATGATAATAATATTAATTGTAATTCAATATTAGATGTTACAAATGATTGCAACATCATGACTAATTCTAACATAGAGAATGTTAATAAAATCAAAAATATTATAAAAATAATAGATATTTTTGGTAGAGAGTCTAAAGAGGTTAAAAATAAACCTCTTTTTTATATTTATGATGATGGAACAGTTGAGAAGAAAATAATTATTGAATAAATAAAAACCCACTCAAATGAGTGGGTTTCTTTTTGGCGGACCTCTCGGTCCTAATTTCGAACTTTTTTAGATAATTAAAATCTTTGAACGCGTAAGTTTATATTACTATAGGTCTAGAATACTATTTAAAAATAAACTATTGCTGTGATCTAATTCGACTAAGGCTTTGCTCAGTAATGCCCAAGTAAGAAGCAACATGATAGTTTTTTGCAACAGATTCCATTTTAGGGAAATCATTTATAAAATTGAAATATCTATCTCGAGCATTAAGTTGTAGCTGGTTCACTATCCTTTTGTTTAGACGAACAAAAGATTTTTCTAGATTTTTTCTATGAAAAGTCTCAATGTGAGGGAACTTTTCAAAAACTTTTTCAATACTTATTTTGTCTGATTGAAGAACAATACAATCAGAAAGACACTCAACACTTAACATTGCTTCTCCTTTACCATAATATGCAATATAATCACTTATCCACCAATCTTTAATTGCAAATTGCACAGTGTGCTCTTTACCATCATTATCAATGATATATGATCTTAAAAAACCACTAAATACAAAGTAATTATCTAGAGCTTTAGATTGACCTTGTGTTATTAAAATATCTCCTTTTTTAAATTCCCTAATTTTAATAACTGACGAAATAAAAGCTTTAGCCTCATCATTTATATCTATGCTTTTATTTAAGTACTCAAAGAAATCTTGCATTTTATTTTAAATTTAAACAAAGTTACTAAAACTTAATGCAAAAATAATGATATTAATAATTATGAAAGTTAACATATGATAATCTAAAACTAATTATTTTAATATTGTTTTGCATAAAAAATAATTTAAAAAAAAATAATTTAGATGAAAGCATTACTAATAAAAGGATATGGAGACATAGAATCTAACCTATCTTTTGAAGAAATTAAAAAACCAACTTGTGGTAAAAAACAAATATTGGTGGAAATCTATTCTGCTGGAGTAAACCCAATTGATTATAAAATTATTGAGGGTCAGCTAAAAGCACTCCAAAAATTAAAATTTCCTGCTCCAATTGGATTTGATGTTGCAGGAGTAGTTATAGAAAAAGGAGAAGAAGTAACTAATTTTAACATTGGTGATAAGGTTTACTCAAGAGTTTCAGGCGATCAGCCTGGCACATTTGCAGAGTTTATAGCTATAGATTGCAACTTAGCTTCTCATATGCCTAATAATTTAAGTTTTAAAGAAGCAAGTAGCTTGCCTCTAGTAGGACTTACTACAATTCAAAGTTTTGAAAAAGCAGGATTAAAAGCGAATGATAGAATTCTAATTCATGCTGGTTCTGGTGGAATAGGAACATTTGCAATCCAATATGCAAAAAGCTTAGGTGCTTTTGTATACACAACAACAAGCACTAATAATGTTGAATGGGTAAAAGAATTAGGTGCAGATGTGGTAATTGATTATAAAAAAGATAATTACCAAGATATTGCAAAAGATATAGATGTTGTTTATGATACTTTGGGAGGAAAATATACTACTGATGCTTTTAATATAATAAAAGAAGGAGGAAAAGTAATAAGTATTGCTGGTGATATAGATAAAGAAACATCTATAGAGCTAGGGTTAAATAGATTTGTTAGATTTTTACTTTCATTAAAAAGGATGAAAATTACAAAGTTAATTACTATAAAATCAGCATATTATAAATTTATTTTAATGAATCCTAGCGGGAGTCAATTAAAGGATTTAAAATTACTAATAGAAGAAAATAAAATAAAAGCAATTATCGATAAATCTTTTATCTTTACAGAATCAATAAAAGCTCTTCTTTATCTTAAAAAAGGAAGAGCAAAAGGTAAGGTTGTTATTGAGTTAAAAAAGTAGTTTTTTGAATGCGCAATTCGTCAAAAGTTTAATATTAATAATACATACTCATAATTTCTTAGAGATTATAATTGATGATGGAACAGTTGAGAAAAAGATTATCCTTGAATAAACAAAAAACCACTCAATTGAGTGGGTTTCTTTTTGGTGGGCCTTACGGTCCTTATTTCGAACTTTTTTTAGAAAATTATTATCTAAGTTTGTCTTATGAAAAAACTACTACTTATATTAATCTGCTTGCCTATGATTGGATTTGGACAGAATCTTGCTATCGGAGATGCTTACCAAGGAGGAATCATCTTTTACTTAGACGGAAATGGAGGAGGCTTAATTGCAGCTCCTACTGATCAAGCTACAGTAAACGACTTTCCAGAATGGGGTTGTATTGGAACTGCTATTTCAGGTGCAGATGGTTTAATTTTAGGAACTGGTGCTCAAAATACTATTGATATAGAAAATGGTTGTACTACATCAGGAACAGCTGCTGATATTTGTTCTAATCTTATTCTTGATGGTTTTAGTGATTGGTTTCTTCCTTCAATTGGAGAATTAGAGACAATGTATTTAAATATTGGTTCAGGTTCAAATATTGGCAATTTTGTTAGCACTAAATATTGGAGTTCAACAGAGAAAGATGATAACGATGCGTGGAGCTGGGAATTTAGCTCTGGCTATCAGGCTAACTTCAGTAAGGTAAGTAACAAGTATGTTAGGGCCATTAGAGCTTTCTCAAACATAACTAATATAAATGGACAACAAATTTCCATTGAAAAAAGTATCATTAAGATTTTTGATGTTTTTGGCAGAGAATCTAATAATAAGAATCAACCTCTCCTTTACTTTTATGATGATGGAACGGTGGAGAAAAAAATAATTTTTGAATAAGTAAAAACCCACTCTAATGAGTGGGTTTATTTTTGGTGGGCCTTTCGGTCCTTATTTCGAACTTTTTTAGAAAACTATTGAGTAAGTTTGCTAAATGAAAAAACTTATCTTAATAATATTGCTGATAACAGGTGCTTTTAGTTTTGTTCAATCACAAGTCTGGGTAAAAACATTTACAGCAGGAGGATATGATTCAAACAATCAGTTATTGGGTGGCTCTGAGGTATTGCAGCTCATTAGTCATAAAAAAATGCTATTTGCATCTGTTGGATACTGGCAAGATGATAACAATATATGGTATGGGGGTTCTAATAATAGTATTGGTTGGGGTCAAATAAATAGTTTAGATAATCCTTCTGCAATTTGGAAAGAAGATTTGTCTCTTGGAGCAAGTTATCTGCGTCCTGAAATTCTTAAACAAATAATTTTTACTAAAGATCAGTTTGGCAATGCACTGTCATCCCCAGATACAGTTTTGATTTGTGCTGGATACTCACCAAACTATATTACTAGTCAGGTAACAGTAAAAAGTTTCGTGCGAAATGATGTAAATGGCACTTGGGGAGAAAGTCAAATAGTTCAAGGGCTTTTTCCTGCAGGTGAAAACTACTCTATAAGAGATATTGAGATGTATGTTGATCAACAAACTGGTTTTGAGTACGTATTTGCTACTGTCGGAACGCAAGGGATATATAAAGGAAAATATAATTCTGCAAATCCAGGAAAAATTGACTGGATTTCAATAGCAGAATTTGGTCCTTTAAATATTAGGCCTTTAGGAATTGAGTTAGCAAATGGGAAACTTTATTTCTCATCCGGGAGTAAACTTTATAGAAGAATAGACGGAGTTTCACCAAGTTATGTCATAGATCATGATTTTAGTGATCTTGGAGCTACAATTAACTCTGCTGTTGGTGGAATTAGAGGCTTAACAACTATCGATAATCCAAATGGAACTGATGAAGCTTTCTTGTTGATGTGGTGTCCTAATGGTCAGTCACAAGGAGTTATTTACCGATTAGAACCAGATAATGGAGGGTTTAATCGTATTTATGAAACGAAATTATCTTTATTGATTGAGAATTTCTTAGTCGGCTCAAATGCTAGTTATGTGCTTGGGGCTTACAATGAATTTTATAAATATATTGATCCTGTAAGCAACGATACTCTTTACTTATTAGGTTTTGAAGCAAATATTGCTGGAGGAGGTCATTTAACATGGAATGGTTACTATAAAGGCGCTTTATTTGCTAAGCGATATACTGCTGGTCAGTATTCTATTGAAGAAATTAATGGAACAATCGGATTAAATGATAATGCGTTAGTTGCTAATCGGTGCTATGTAAAATCTCCATTTTTAAATGAAAATGCTCTCTATTTTGGTGGTTTTGATCCAAATAGTAATTCTTCAACAAATATGGCATGGGTTTTTAAGAAAGATTATCAGAATACCTCTGTAAGCGAAATACCAACAATAAAGCGAGCAGTAAGTATCGTAGATATCTTAGGGAGAGATACAAAAGAAATAAAGAATACGCCTCTCTTTTACATATTTGATGATGGTACCGTGGAGAAGAAAATAATTATCGAATAAAAATAAACCCACTCATTTGAGTGGGTTTATTTTTGGTGGGCCTCTCGGTCCTTATTTCGAACTTTTTTAGAAAATTATTGAGTAAGTTTGCTAAGTAATTAAATAATTTTTTTCTAGTTAAGGAATGATAGATTTGTAGAGAGTTCAAAGGCTAAATATTGTTAGAGATATATTATGAAAAAAAATAAAGTAACTGTTATCCAGGCGTTTAAGGAATTTATTTGGCCTAGAAAAGGAATTGTATTAGTTGGGTTAATACTTATTGTAGTTAGCAGATTAGCAAGCCTAGTACTTCCTTTGAAAAGCAAAGAATTATTAGACGAAATAATCCCTAATCAGGACATGGACGGTTTAATAAATATGGTATTGATTGTTGCTGGTGCTATTTTGGTTCAGGCTGTTACTTCTTTTGCATTAACAAGACTTTTAAGTGTTGAGGCACAATTATTAATTTCTAAGCTAAGAGCTAAAGTACAGAAAAAAGTTCTTTCCTTTCCTATTTCTTATTTTGACAATAATAAATCAGGAGCTTTGGTTTCCAGAATTATGAGTGATGTAGAGGGAGTGCGTAACCTTGTGGGTACAGGTTTAGTACAGCTTTTTGGAGGTGTAGTTACTGCAATTATCTCTTTAGTTTTATTGATTAATATCAGTGGTAAGATGACCTTATTTGTTCTTACTCCAGTACTCTTGTTTGCGATAATTGCTCTAAAAGCATTTGGGTATATCAGACCTATATTTAGGAAAAGAGGAATAATTAATTCTGAGGTTAAAGGTAGGTTAACTGAAACTTTGAATGGCGTTAGGGTAATAAAAGGGTTTAATTCTGAAAACCAAGAAAATATAAGTTTTGAGAAAGGGGTTGATCGTTTATTCCAAAATGTAAAAAAGAGTTTGACTGCTACCGCAATTATGACGAGCTCATCTGTATTTTTACTAGGAATAGCTTCAGTAGGTATTATGGGAATAGGAGGTGCTATGATTATTGAAGGGACATTGACTACTGGAGATTTTCTAGCATTTACTCTATTACTTGGTTTTATGATTGCGCCTATTGTTCAGATGAGTAATATTGGAAGTCAGCTTACTGAGGCGTTTGCAGGTTTAGATAGGACGGAGGAAATTATGAATATGGATTCGGAAGCCTGTGATCAGTTAAGAACAATTGAGCTAGATAGGATTTTGGGAAATGTAGAATTTAAGGATGTTTCTTTTTCTTATGAAAAGGGAAAAGAGGTGGTACGTAATATCAGCTTCAAAGCGGATAAAGGTTCAGTAACAGCTTTGGTTGGTTCTTCAGGTTCTGGTAAGTCTACTCTTGCAAGTTTGGTAGCTAGTTTTGTTAATCCTGATTTAGGCATTATTACTATTGATGGGAATGATATTTCCAAAGTAAGTTTGAATTCTTTTAGAAGTCAATTAGGAGTAGTATTACAAGATGATTTTCTGTTTGAAGGTACGATTAGAGATAATATTCTTTTCCCAAGGCCTGATGCTAGTGAGATTCAAGTGGTAGAGGCGGTAAATGCTGCTTATGTAAATGAGTTTACTGATAGGTTTGAGGGTGGTTTAGATACCTTAATTGGAGAAAGGGGGGTAAAGCTTTCGGGAGGGCAAAGGCAAAGAATTGCAATTGCTAGGGCAGTATTGGCTGACCCTAGGATTTTAATTTTGGATGAAGCAACCTCTAATTTGGATGCTGAGAGTGAATCGTTAATCCAAAAAAGTTTAACTGAGTTGATGAAAGGGAGAACTACTTTTGTTATTGCCCACCGCTTAAGTACAATTAGGCAAGCCAACCAAATATTAGTTATTGAAAAGGGTGAAATTGCAGAACAAGGTACACATGCTGAATTAATAGAAAGTCAAGGAAGATACTTTGAACTGTTTACTTACCAAAGTAGAATATAGAATTGTTATATAAAAACCCATTTAAATAAGTGGGTTTTTTTGTGGGCCTTACGGTTCCAGTTTCGAACTTTTTTAGAAAATTATTAAGTAAGTTTACCAAATGAAAAAACTACTATTTATATGATTAGAAATATTTTAGCTGTTATAGTTGGCTTAGTAGTTGGTAATATAGCAATTATGGGGCTGCATTATTTAGGAATGGTATTCTATCCTCTGCCTGAAGGCGTAGATATGAATGATATGAAAGCAATTGCTGAATATATTAGTATAGCACCACTTGGGTCTTTGTTGTTTGTAATGTTAGCTCATATAGGGGGAACTTTTATAGCAGGTATTTCTACTGCATTAGTATGTAAAAATATCATCCCAATTTATATAATAGGTGGTTTTTTCACTTTAGCAGGTATTTATAATTTATATATGCTGCCACACCCATTATGGTTCAATATTGAGGTAATCTTCTATTTTCCTGCTGCTATATATAGTCATAATCTAATCAGCAAACAATAAATTAACAATGAAAAAACTACTACTCTTATTATTTTGCTTTCCTGTATTATTATTTGGACAGCAGACTATAATTAAAGAAATAAAAATTAAGCCTATATATTCTTGAAAAATGTTAAAATTTAAAACACATATAAATAATAAAAATAAGGAATGGATTACATTTATTCATGGATTTGGAGGTAGTAGTAATATATGGTATAAACAGGCTAGAGAATTGAGCCAACATCATAATTTGCTATTCATTGATTTGAGGGGGCATGGTAAATCTATAAATATATGTTTAGAATCGGATTTTAATCTTGTTACTTCTTGTGAAGATATCATAAATGTTCTTAAATTTTTAAAAATTAAAAACTCACATTTTGTTGGTATTTCCTTTGGATCCTTATTAATCATGAAGCTGATCGAGACACATCAACGATATATTAATAAATCTATTCTTGCTGGAGCTATTACCTCCTTTAATCATTTTACTCGATTTCTTTTATTATGCTTAAACTTATTGAAGAGTGTATTGCCAAATATGTTATTATATAAACTATTTGCATACATCATTATGCCAAAATCAAATCATAAAGAGTCAAGACGTATATTTATTCAAGAAGCGAAAGCACTAGATGGAAAGGTATTTAAACAATGGTTAAAGTTAATACCTGATTTAAAAAAATATATTCTCCATTTAAAGCCGATTAAATTTAAAAAATCCATTCTTTTTTTATCAGGTAAAGGTGATTATTTATTTTCTAAAGAGGTAAAAGAATTTTCTTCAAAGAATAACTTTTTAAGTTATTGCTCTATTGAAGATGCTGGACATGTTGTTAATATAGATAATCCTTCCGTGTTTAACAAAAGTGTAATTGAATACCTAAAATAGAAAAAGCGGAATTCTCTAATAATTAGATGGATTCTGCTTTGGTGGGCCTCTCGGTCCTTATTTCGAACTTTTTCAAAATGTATATTACTTTGGATGTGTAAGGTTTTATTACCACATGTTATGTTTTTGATTATTATATAAACTACCTTTGTCTAACTAATTAAAAAAAATATTTTGAAGGAAATTTCTTTGTTAATCTTGCTTCTATTCATCTCCTTGCTAACTAATGCTCAAACTAATATGGGAGATGTAAATAATGATGGGAATTTGAATATACTTGTATTAGGTACTACGGAATCAATTAATGATAATTCTGAAGAATTTTCACCTTATCAGATTGCAATAGAGTTGCAAAATATTTTGTTGGCTGATACTAATATAACATTAGGTTTAAATGTAGTTGCTGAAGATATATATAGATCCAAAAATGTTAGCACTGGTATTGCAAATCAGATTACTTCAAATCTTGATTATTATTGTCATTCCTTATTTCAATATTATTTCTGGCCTGAAGATAGGAATCAAAGGATGCAGTTTTTGATGGGTGATAGTATTTTTAATTGGGATTATGTTGTAATTGGTTCTGATCCTTATATATTGTCTACTATGCCAGGATTTTATTCTTTAGGAGTTAATAAAATTGCAGAAAAAATAGTTGATGGTGGTGGAGTTCCTCTTTTATTAATGCCATGGTTAGGTGATTCAACTTCTATCAATCATTTTGAAGAATTCTCATATCGCACATCAGATGGATCTAAAGTTATGCTTGCAAATATTCCAGCAGGACTTGCTTGGAATAATCTTCCTGCTAATAAGATTGATATTGATATTTTTCATCCTACACCAAATGGAGCTTATTTAAGTGCTGCTTCGATTTATTCTCATATTTTTAATAGAAGTGCTTCTTTTTCTAATTATATTTATGATGATGTAATTGCAGATATTGCAGATTCAACCATTTTCAGTGCTGTATCTAATAATCATTATTCTGGTTGTAGGTCATTTATTTCTCCATTTAAAAGCTGTGATATTGTAGATTCAATGTTAATTTACAATCATGGTGGAACAAGTACTGAGTATGGAATTTTAAATGGTTTAAATTGGGTTTTTTCAGAAGCTCAGAAAACACTGCAGTATAGTGCAAATGCCCCAATTGATTTTAATTATGGTAGATCTAGCATGGGAAGTACACATCTTTATGTTGTAGATTCTTCAATGTTTGATTTCTCTTTTGGATATCCTTTACAAGATGATCTTAGTACAGGTTTAATTAGTATGCAATATGGAATAGATAAACGTGTAAGTAGTAATGATGTAGAAACAGATTTAGGTGTTGCAGTACATATGATTAATAATTCTGAATTACCTTATGCGCGAAATGTGCCATTGCGTTCAATTATCTCTCAAATGTTAGAAGAGATTCCAGGTGTAAATGTATATCCAATTGGTGACCCTTGGCATTTAAGTTCAGATGTAAATATAGCTATTGCTTCTTATATGTATACAATTCTTACAGGTGATTGCGCTTTATATGGAACTCCATTACCTACAGATTCTATCACATGGCGTACATATATGTCATATAAAGTTGGATATACAACTGCTTGGAATGTAATGCATATGCAGCGTCTGACACCGTGTTTTGACTCAATAATATCAATATGTAATGATTCAACGTGGGATTGTACACCCGCCATTGGATGTTTTGAATCTGGTGCTGGGTTAGGTCAATATTCATCTTTATCTTCTTGTCAAGCTGCGTGTAACGCGACAGATATAAATATAATAGATAATTCAGAAAAAAAAATATTAATTAAAATTATTGATATTTTAGGTAGAAAGTCTAAAGTTATCAAGAATCAAACTCTCTTTTACATCTATGATGATGGAACAGTGGAAAAGAAAATAATTCTTGAATAAATAAAAAACCCAATCAAACGATTGGGTTTCTTTTTGGTGGGCCTTACGGTCCTAAGTTCGAACTTTTTTCGGCAATTATTGAGTATAAGGTTATAGTCCTGCTACTTATGTTCCTTCTCTAGTAATGAATTTTAACTTCTTATTAATTACTATTATGGGCAGCAATTTTCATTATGGCATTTGTGAAAATACATGTTATATAAATGGAGCATAATAATCAAAAATGCAGGAATATAGATTATATTTGGATTGAGATATATGATTTCAAGTGTATGGTTTACTATAGTAATTAGTAGAAAAAACCATACTGTCCAGAAGGATATTTTTAGCCAGTCTAAGCTCTTATCTTTTGTTGAATAATAGACTGCTACAAATGATATGCCTAAAAATAGATAATCAATTATTTGCCACCATACAGGTGCGTCAGAACAGCATGATATTGAACATACTTTAGCAAGAAATATAAATGGAGTAATTATACAATGAATCATGCATAATGTGCTCGAAATCACTCCTATTTTTATCATATGTTAAAGTGCTATTACTCATTATTCATTTATAAAATTTTTGCAAATTTATTGTTTTTACCAAAATAACGCAATTAAGTTGCGTTTATTTTTTACATTTGCGTAATGAAAATTAAAAATGATAATAATCTAGATTTTGCTTTAATTTTAGCTAAACACGGTGTAAGTAAAACTAAATTTAGAATACATTTGTTAAATTTATTTTATGACAAGGAATCTTTAACAGTAAAAGAAGTTATGAATAAATCTTCTAATTTAATTAATAAGGTTACAATTTATAGAGCTTTAGAGAGTTTTGAGGAAAAGGGTTTGATTCATAAAGTTCCAAGTAGTAATAACATAATTAGATATTCTTTATGTAATGCAGATGAGTGCAGTGCTAGTTTACACAAACATAATCATGGTCATTTTATATGTAATAATTGCAATCAAACTTTTTGTTTAGAAAATTATAAATCACCAGATATTAAGCTTATAGAAGGTTTTTATATTAACTCCTTAAAATTAATTCTTGAGGGGTATTGTAAAGATTGTTATTTAAATTAATTCACAAAATGTTAAAAACAGAAGATTTAACTTTTTCTTATAACAGCTCGCATATTTTTACTTTTCCAGATATTTTATTACAACAAGGAGAAGATTTATTGATATTAGGCGATTCAGGTGTAGGTAAAACTACATTAATTCAGATTTTATCTGGTTTACTTAGTCCTCATTCTGGATTTGTGGAAATGAATGGAACTCGTTTCCAAGATTTATCTTCAAAAAGTCTTGATCAATTTAGAGGTTCAAATATTGGTATGGTCTTTCAGCAATCGCATTTTGTTAGAAATTTAAGTATCTTAGATAATCTGCTTTTATCTCTTTATTTATCAAACAAATTGCAAGATAAAAAAAGAGCAATTCACTTATTGCAAGAAATTGGGTTAGCTGATAAGCTGAATAATATGCCTGATGAATTAAGTCAGGGTGAACAGCAAAGAGCTGCAATTGCTACTGCCCTTATTAAAACACCTGATTTAATATTAGCAGATGAGCCAACTTCAAGTTTAGATGATAATAATTGCCAGAAAATTATCACATTACTTAAAGAACAGGCATCTTTAACAAACGCAAAATTGATTATCATCACTCACGATCAAAGATTGAAAGATCAATTCAATACATCAATTGAATTATGAATATAAATAGATTAAGCTGGATAAATATTATCCGTAATCCATTTAATACAATGCTGAGCTTGTTACTTATGGCTTTTGGTGTTGGTATAATTTCATTGCTATTATTATTAAATAAATCTGTTGAAGAAAAACTCCAGGGCAATCTTAATGGAATAGATATGGTGATTGGAGCTAAGGGAAGTCCTTTACAATTAATCCTCTCATCAATATATCATATTGACAATCCTACTGGAAACATTTTACTTGAAGAAGTTAATAAAATTAAATCAAATCCAATGGTAGAATCAACCATTCCACTTTCTTTTGGTGATTCGTATAAAGGGTTTAGAATTGTTGGTACTACTCATGCATATCCTAAATTATTTCAAGTTAATTTTCAGGCAGGTAAATTATGGGACAAATCTATGCAGGTAGTTATTGGAAGTGATATTGTTGAAGCTTGTCAATTAAAAATGGGAAGTACTTTTTACAGTTCTCATGGTTTAGTTGAAGGTGGAGAAATCCATAATAAACATGCTTTCAAAGTTGTTGGTATCCTTGATAAATCAAATACAATTATTGATCAATTAATTCTAACAAATTCAGAAAGTATAAGTGCAGTTCATAATCATAAAAAGGATTCAAATCATACCCATGAAGGGGTGGTAGGAAGTTGTTCTGATGATCATAGTGAAATGATTACCGCTATGTTAGTGAAATTTAGAAGCCCTGTCGGATTTATTAGTTTGCCACGACAAGTTAACGAGACTACTAATTTACAGGCAGCAGTTCCTGCTTTTGAAATCAGTAGATTAATTAGTTTACTTGGATTAGGAGTGCGATCAATAAATATGATTGCCTTTTTTATAATTCTAGTATCAGCACTAAGTATATTTATTAGTCTCTACAATTCATTGAAAAGAAGACGTTATGAATTAGCCTTAATGAGGGTTCATGGAGCTACAAGATTTCAGTTGGTTAAATTAGTTTTCCAAGAAGGTATGCTAATATCAATATTGGGATTATTTTTGGGAATATTATTTAGTAGGCTTATATTGTATGTAGTATCATTCTTTATTCATCATAATTATAGTTTTTATTCAATTCAGTTAAGTTTAATCAAAGAAGAATTGTGGTTGTTTCCAATTGCTTTATTTGTTGGATTTATAGCATCTTTAATGCCTATTATTCAAGCATATTATATTAATATACCTAAAACACTTTCAAATGTATAGAGTCATATTATTATTTTTATTATTTGTTTCAGAAATAGTTTTTGCTCAAACTGAGATAACCTGGGATGATTTAGCTGATGTTGAATTTGAAGAAATATATTCAGAAGAAGAAGATGGGCATATTTTATATCCACATTTTGGTTTTAGTGTACTAGAATTAGCAGGAAAACAAGTTTTAATAAGAGGGCATATTTTAACTATTGATCCTAGTGAAGGTTATTTTATTCTTTCAAAAGGACCAATATGGTCTTGTTTCTTCTGTGGGGCTGGAGGCCCAGAAACTGTTGTAGAGCTAAATTTGAAATCCAAAAATAATAATTTTGTTATGGATGAAGTAGTCACAATTAAGGGAACTCTTAGGCTAAACTCTGATGATATTTATAAGTGTAATTATATTTTAGATTACGCTGAGGTAAGTAGCAGATGATAATTAATTAACAAAAATAAACCCACTTAATGAGCGGGTTTCTTTTTGGTGGGCCTTACGGTCCTAAGTTCGAACTTTTTTAGCAAATTATGTAATCATTGGAACCTCCATCAATAAAATCTTACTATTTATTGAATTAGAAATATTTATCGAATCAATCTCCCATATTCCAATACCATCTCGTTTATTTAGATCGTGACCGTTTATATTAGCTTTTCCTTCGATTATGAATGCATAAACTCCATTCATTTTAGAATGTAATTTATAATTAGTAGTCTTAGTTTCTGAGAATTCACCTAGTGAGAACCATGAATTTTGATGTATCCATACACCTTGATCATTTTTACTAGGTGATAATATCTGATAAAAAGAATTTTTCTTGCTAATTTCCTTAATTGATAGTTGCTGATACCTAGGTGTTACATTTTTTTTATCAGGATGAAGCCAGATTTGAAGAACTTTTACCTCTAATTTTTCATCAGCATTATATTCACTATGTTGAATACCCTTGCCAGCACTCATAACTTGAATATCACCATCTTTAATAACGCTCCCATTTCCCATATTGTCTTTATGATTCAATGAGCCTTCTAGTGGTATTGTAATAATTTCCATATTTTCATGTGGATGAGTACTAAAGCCTTTACCTCCTAAAATTGTATCATCATTAAGAACTCTTAATGCTCCAAAGTTCATTCTATCAGGGTTATAATAATTTGCGAAACTAAATGTATGATTTACTTTCAACCAACCAAAATCAGCACTGTTTCTGGTATGCGCCCTATGTATTACAGTATTAATATTTTTATCCTCTATGTTTGGCATGTGATTAAATCCAATATTATTTTTTAAAGTAACTATTCTTTCACTTATTTTTTCTTTTGAATTTGCAAAACTAGGAATTGTGATTCCAGCAAAAATACCAAACAGAGATTTTTTTATGAATTCTGGTCTCTTCATAAGCTTAGAATGAAAGATTTATATTTAAATCAAATTCATCATAGATCATATTATCACCTAAACCTTTAAAGAAACTTCCAGAACCATATTTAATATCAAATTTTGTCCTATCAATCTTAATTTTTGCAACAGCACTATCTTTATTAATATCTGTATTAAATGTAATGATCTCTGTTTTTCCTTTAATTGTTATTGCTGCAGTACATTCATATGTATTGCCTTTCTGATGTTTAACCTTCGTAATCTCAAGTGTTGAGATTGGAAACTTTGATACTCCAAAAAAATCATCAGCTTTTAAATGTCCTTCTAATTTCCCTTTATATTCTCCAGAAAGATCTGTACACACTAAACTAGTCATGTCAATTTCAAATTCGCCTCCAATTAATTTCTTCTTTTCAAATTTAAGAAAACCTGACTTTATCATTATTGTACCTTCATGACTGCCGGTAACTTTTTCTCCTTTCCATAATACAGAACTATTTTTTGTATTTATTTCTTTATCATTCTTAGGTGAGTTAGTTATTGCATGCGATATTGATGAGAATAGAATAGATATTATCAATACTATAGATTTTAGTGAATTTTTCATATTTAAATGAGACCCATCACAATTTCCGTTTGGATTTTTTGTTTTACCACATTGGCATTTGTTTCTTTTTTGTTGATCAAATAAATTTTTCATTTTTTTCTTATTTAGGTTATTATTAATTATTAGTATTGCAAAGTAACTAATAAAAGTATTATAAAGTAACTGTTACCTTTTTGTTACTATTAAAAAAGTAGTAATATATAAGTAACTAATAAGAGAGAAGCTATGAATAATGAACATAAATTTTGTACTGCAAGTGTCTTTACCGAGAAACTAGGTGGTAAGTGGAAATTGTCAATAATATATCATCTTAGTAATAAAAGTTTAAGATTTGGTCAACTTGCCGCTGTAATTGATGGGATTTCTAGAAAAGTATTGACTGATCACTTGAGTCAGTTAGTAGATGATAAATTAATTAATAGAGAGTCATTTAAAGAAACTCCTCCAAGAGTAGAGTATTCTTTAACAGATGCTGCAAAAAAATTAGAACCTGTACTTCAATCTATTGATAGTTGGGTTAGAGAAAGCTATACTTAAAAGAAAACCCACTCAATTAAGTGGGTTTATTTTTGGTGGGCCTTACGGTCCCAATTTCGAACTTTTTTTAAATAATTTACTAATTATATTATATATTAAGGTTAATTTTGCAAAATGAAGATTTTACCTATTATCCTTTTCCTTTTCGTTATAGATCTTTATTTCTATCTAGGAACTATATCTACAATTAGAACCTTCGTTTATAATTCTATTTACCCAATTTGTTATTGGCTTATTTCAGCTTTAATATACGTTGCTATACTTTACGTTTTTTTAAATTATGAAAAAAGAACCCCCTCTATTAGATTTAATGATAGTATTGTATATTCGAGTTTAGTTTTTATTGTCTTTATTGCCAAATTTATTGGTATACTTCCTCTTATTATTGATGATGTAATTAGGATCTTTAAATATTTAATTAGTTTTTTTGTCATTAATAAGCAGGAATCAGATCTTGGTCGTTTAAATTTTCTTAAAAAGTCAGCACTTGTTATTTCCGGAACTTTGTTTTCTACATTGTTATATGGTATGATATGGGGTAGGTATAATTTTAAAAAGAATTATCAAGATATTTTTATTAGAGATTGGCCGTTGGCACTTAATAATTATAAGATTATTCACATATCTGATCTTCACCTAGGCGGATTTAATAATGTAGGTAAATTAGAGGAAGCTATAGAAATGATTAATAGTGAGAGTCCTGATTTGGTAGTGTTTACTGGTGATTTAGTTAATAATTATTATGAGGAAGCGGTTCCTTATATTGATGCTTTAAAAAAAATAAGTTCTAAAAATGGTAAGCTATCAATTCTAGGCAATCATGATTATGGGGACTATACAGGAATGAAAAGAGATTCTTCTGAGTGGAAAACTAATTTTAGAAAATTATTAAAGTTAGAAAAAGATGTTGGATTTGATCTTTTATTGAATGAATCAAGAGTTGTTTCACATAAAAAGAAGAAGTTTAATATTGTTGGTGTTGAAAATTGGGGTGCTGGCAGGTTTAACAAAGATGGTGATTTAGATCTTGCAATGAAAGGTGTTGATGATAGCATTCCTACTATTTTATTGTCTCATGATCCTTCCCATTTTAGTGAATTAGTTCTGAAAAGTAATTATAAAATTGATCTTCAATTATCTGGGCATACACATGGTATGCAATTTGGTGTTGAAATACCGGGTTTTAAATGGAGTCCAGTAAAATACAGGTATAAAGAATGGGCAGGACTATATGAGCAAGAAGGTAAGCAAATATATGTTAATAGAGGACTCGGTCACCTGGGTTATGCTGGTAGGGTAGGAATAATGCCAGATATATCAGTGTTAAATATTAAATCAAAGGTTTAGGTACTTTGAAAGTATATACTGATATAGCTAAGGTAAAAGAGGAATGGGATAAATTTAATGTAAGTGATTTTATTAATAGTACTTTCTTAGAAATCTTTTATATTAATCACCCAAACATAAAACATCTCTTTGTAATTAATAAAGATATGAGGTTATATGCCCATATTTTTGAATTACGTTTTGATAAAATAGTAAGCTATTTGAAAAATAAAAGATTAGGGTTATTTGTAAAATTTTTAAAGTTTGATGTTCTTTATCTTACAAATTCATTCATTACCAATATACCTGCTTTTGCTTCAAAGTACAAGATTAATATTGATAAATTTCTTTCCGTTCTTCAATATAATTACACACTATTAGTTCTTCCAGATTTTGTTTTTAATAATATTACTACTGAAAAAAATGAGTTCTGCAAGATTGAGGTTGAGGGAGATATGGTTCTTGAAATAAATAATAAGTGGTGTGACTTAGATAGCTATATCTCAGATTTTAGAAAAAAGTATAGAAATAAGATTAAGAAATTTTTGAATTTGAGCAGTGAAATAGAAATTAGGCCTTTTAGTGCTAATGATCTAGTATTCTATTCTGATAATTTAAAAGATCTATTCTCTCAGGTAATAAATGAATCGAAATTTACTGGGCCTTTATTTAATACAGATTCTTTTTTATCATTGGTTAAAAAAGATATTTTTAAAGTATATGGTTATTTTATAAATAATGATTTAATTGCTTTCTCATCTGAAATACATCAAGAGAAGATTCTTTATTCTTACTATGTAGGTTTTGACAAGTCATTAAATAAAACGTTTTCTATATATCCTAGGATATTACTCGAAACTGTTAACAATGCAATAGTACTTAAAATGGATAAAGTTGTCTTTGGAAGAACTGCCAATGAATTTAAGAGTAATTTTGGAGCAAAACCAATTAAGTCTTATGTATATATTAAAGTAAAGAATAAATATCTGAGTATTATACTTAACCCAATTCTAAAAAGGTTAACTATTAAAAAGTGGGTAAAAAGAAGTCCTTTTAAAGCAGACTAATAAAATAATTAATAAACCCACTCAATTTAGTGGGTTTATTTTTGGTGGGGCTCACGGTCCTTATTTCGAACTTTTTTAAAAAATTATTAAGTAAGTTTGCATTTTAAAATTCTAAATATGATCAAGAAAATATTAATAATGTTGTTATGTGTTCCTCTGTTTGGAATATCTCAATCATGGAACCTTGTTTCTAATTTTATAGGCGATGGTAGGCATCACCCAATTACTTTTGGAAATGATGAATATGGGTTTGTTATTTCAGGAAGTTATTTAGATGATGTACATAAGTATGATAAAGCTAATGACTCGTGGGTACAGTTACAAGATGTTCCTTTTTCTGGAAGGGGTTATAGCTATGGAGTTGCTGTAGGAAATAAAGCATACATAGGGTTTGGATCAACCTCAAACGGGCTATATCCAACAGATTGGTGGGAATATGATATGAATAATGATGTGTGGAATCAAAAATCAAATTTTCCAGGAGATGGCAGAGAACATCCTGCAATGGTTGTTGTAAATAATAAGATATATATGGGTTGTGGAGGAAATAGTAATGGCAATTTACGAGATTGGTGGGAATATGATGTCTTAACAGATGTTTGGACACAAAAGAGTGATCTTATATCTAACGAGCGACATCATCCATTCTACTTTGGTATTGGTGATTATGCCTATGTTGGATTTGGACATGGTAGTTTTCCAGGACCAGGAAGTAATCCTTCATCATCTTCATATATATATAATGATTTTTTTAGATATCACCCTTCAAGTGATACATGGATGCAACTTTCAAATTTCCCTTCAGAAGCAAGGGTAGCTGGAACACAATTTTCATATAATGGAAAAGGATATATTTTAAGTGGAGATGGAGATGATCATGGACCATTATCTAGTGGAGAGTTTTGGGAATATAATCCATTAAATGACTCATGGAATCAACTTCAATCACATCCTGGCGGTGCTATATGGGCTCCAGGAAATTTTGTTATAGGATGTAACGTTTACTTCTTGCTTGGGCAAGATTGGAATACTAATATTGGTATATATCCTACATCTGTATATAGCTATAAATTAAGTGAAGATTGTGGTTGCACTGACAATACTGCTTTTAATTTTTCTTCTCTAGCAATCACTGATGATGGGAGTTGTTGTTATGTGTCTGGATGTACAGACCCTTTATCATTAAACTATGATAGCTTGTCGTGTTATGATGATGGATCTTGTATTGATCCTGTACTTGGTTGCACTAATGCATCTGCATCTAATTTTGATCCTAACGCTAATACTACAGTTGCTTTTGGAGGAGCTTTAAATAATTCTTTTGCAAGTGGTGGTTATTTTAATGGTGACCAACATTTAAATTTTAGTGCATCAAAAGAATGTATTATTAAATCAGCTATGATTTATTCAGAAGCTAATAATACGATTACGTTTGAGTTAAGAAATAGTGGAGGAACAGTAATTGATGATACTACTTTAACTATATCCTCAGGACAACAAACAATTGATTTAAACCTTAATGTTCCTATTGCTATTGATATGCAATTAGGTGTTTCACAAGGTGCCTTACAAACATCAGGTTTGTATAGAAACAATTCAAATGCAAACTATCCTTATGATATAGGCTCAGCTATAAATATTACAAGTTCTAGTGCTAATACTACCCCATTAAGTTATTATTACTTCTTTTACGATATTGAAGTTGAGGTCTTATGTGATGATATCTCATCAGGAATTAACACACCTAATAGTAATAAAAAGTTAATTAAATATGTAGATGTATTAGGAAGAACTAATAATCCATCAAATATCTTGTTGTTCTATATGTATGATGATGGAACGGTTGAGAAGAAAATAATTCTTGAATAAATAAAACCCCACTCAAATAAGATGGATTCCGCTTTGGTGGACCTTACGGTCCTTATTTCGAACTTTTTTCAGAGAATTAAATCGTTGGATCTGTAAGTGTTTTGTTACCCTATATTCTGATTTTAGAATATTACATAATATCTTTGTACCATCAAAATTAATTTAATTAAAAAAAAATAAAAAAATGAATAAAAAAGTTTTGTTAACGGGTATTTCAGGTTATATAGGAAATCACTGTGCTGTTGAATTATTAAAGAATGGATATTCTGTTCGAGGTTCTGTAAGAAGTTTGTCAAAAAAAGAAAAAGTAATTGAAGCTATTAGTAAAGAAGTAGACCCTAAAGATAATTTAGAATTTTGTGAATTAGATCTTTTAAAAGATAAAGGTTGGGATAAGGCAATGGAAGGTTGTGAATTTGTTCTTCATGTTGCATCTCCATTTGTAATGATAGAGCCAAAAGATGAAAATGAATATATTACGCCTGCAGTCGATGGAACGCTGCGCGCTCTAAAAGCTGCTAAAAAATCAGGCATTAAAAGAGTTGTTTTAACCTCATCAATGGTTTCTATGTTAGAAGATGCAGATAAATCTATTAATATAGATCATAACTCATGGTCAAATGAGAAAGCAAAAAATATTTCTGCTTATGCAAAGAGTAAAACATTAGCAGAAAGAAGTGCATGGGATTTTATCAAAAACCAGAATGAGGAAAATCCTTTGGAGTTATCAGTAGTTAATCCTGGACCTGTATTTGGGCCAACACTTTCAGGTAATTTAGAGGGGGCCTCTATGGGTATGTTCAAAAATATGATGATTGGAAAAATGCCTATGGTTCCTAAGTCTTCAATTAATATGTCTGATGTTAGAGATGTAGCTAAAATTCATGTTCTCGCTCTTGAAAATAAAAATGCAAATGGAAAAAGGTTTATTGTAACTACAGAAAAACCTTATGCGTTTCAAGATTTGGCACAAATTTTAAAATCTAATGGTTATGATAAGGTAAGTACTAAATTAGCCCCAAACTTTTTGCTAAAATTTATTGGTAATTTTGATAGAGAAGCTAGAAGCATGAGAGCTTTTATTGGCAAAACTTACAGTGGTGATGTTTCATCTACTATGAAAATATTTAATTGGAAACCAATAAGTTTTGAAAAAACTGTTTTAGACACTGCTAAATCTATTAAAGGTTTAATTTAGTAAAAATAAACCCACTCAATGAGTGGGTTTTATTTGGTGGGCCTCTCGTTCCTAAGTTCGAACTTTTTCAAATCAATTACCTAACAAATAATTTATTTTTTAATTCAATAAATTGAACGCATAAGTTTTATTATTCTGATTAATTTATATACTATGTTTATGATTATATTTGTATAAAATTTATAAATCAAAAAATGAAAAAAAGTAATATCCTAATAACATTAATATTTTTTATTCTCATTATTGGGCAATTAAGTGCTCAAAAAAGAATTTGTGGTACAATGGATTATTTAGAGTTTTCAAAATCTAAAGATTC
>Ga0206126_10000059_pt1 | contig 137961 bp, 110 predicted proteins | sample Helgoland_Spring_5_FD_148621 | JGI IMG/M metagenome (GOLD analysis project Ga0206126, IMG submission 148621) | Pelagic subsurface seawater microbial communities from Kabeltonne, Helgoland, North Sea - Helgoland_Spring_Bloom_20160412_1 | ecosystem: Environmental > Aquatic > Marine > Epipelagic...
GTAAATGCTATTCCTGCTAGTGAAGCGACAATTCCAATAATAGAAGCTGCTATTTCTCCTGAAAATCCAGCTTGTATGGTTTCAAGTTGAGCTTCATCGTAAAAAAATTCTAGTAAAAATGCTGCCATTGCTGCACCTGCATAAATCCCTAGTACAACTCCAGGTAATAAACTAATAGTAAAATCTAACAGGGAGGAACCCAGTCTTTTCCCAAATCCTACTCTTTCAATTTCTTTATTTAATGTTAATGATTCTTCCATAATTATAAATTTACAAAATTAGTAGCTAATTATATTCTTTTTAATTATTTGTCCATTTCTGAGAATAATTTTTACTGTAAAAAAGCCTTTTAGTTTTTTCACATCTAAAGAAATATTATTAATTCTTAAACTGCTCAAGCTTTTAATTTCTCTTCCAATATTGTCGTAAATAATAATCTCTGCAATTTCAGCTTCGCTGTAAATATTTAAAGTTTCTAAAGATGGATTAGGATATGTAACAACATAGGGTTTTTTTAATTCGTTGAGGCCAACATTTGGACAGTTTCCTGGCATATTGTTATCCAACCATATCAATCTTTCGCTAATCCAGTTTTTAAACTTAATAATTTCACCAGAGTAGGTGGTAGGTTGAATGCCAATTTCTGGAGTCCCTACATTAACTCCTAAAATAGGCCATCTAGTAAAATGTCTCTCTTGTGCATCGTTTATAATATTTTCTAGAGAATCAATAAAATGAAATAGGTTAGAGGTATCAAGAATAGTATTTCTAAGGTTAAAATATCTGCAAGATAGTTCATTGGCAAACGTACTATCTTGAATAAGTTTAATATACCATCCAGGTGGTTTAACATCTGTTGGTCCAGAATAATCGTGTCTCCAGCCTGCTCCATTTAGCATGGAGGAACTATGGTCTTTGTATGCCCAATCAAAGTCCCAAACGGGACCTGCATAAATAAGAGAATCTTTACTAGATTTATCCTTATGGAAATTCCTACTTTTTTTAAACCCATCTACATTTCTAGCAAATTCGTTTACAATAAAGTAGTCTATAAATGATCTTGTATTTATAAAAGGTCTATATCCTAATACTGGATCGTCAAAATCTGTACCCCAAAGTGCATCCTCAAAATCACCAACTAATGTTTGTATATAGTTTTTCTGCTGTATAGAAATCTCATCATAGTCTGGATAATTGTATACATATCTAACTTCATCGTTTGGAAAGTTTGGATTGTTGTAATTGGATACCCAACTATTATTCCCGTTCCAATAATCAACTCTAAAAATATAACCGCCAGTTAAACTATCTCCAGCGTTATCATCTAAATCTAGTTTAGATATGTCTACTCTTCCGTTGTCTCTTTTAATTTTTTCTGTAAACACATAAATACCATTATAAATATCGTTTATTACTACCTCGCATAGCTTTGTCCTTGGGGCATAGTGACCCATTTTTTCGAACAAATCAAATGCTAACACATTTCTTAGAAAAGTCTTGTCGTTGTAATTTGCAATTAGTATCCAATCATTTTCCTGTGGCATTCCAAACAAAGGGACATTATTGTTATTTCCTTGAATATTTCTTGTTTCTATCCCAAATGGTTTTTGGGGGAGAGTAGCCGAGTAGGAACCTCTTATTTCAATTCCAGCAATCCCTTGGTATACATTCCCTGAATCATTTGGATAGTTCAGTCCTAGTGGGTAATTGTCTATTATTTTGAAATCTACATTTATCTTAGGTTCGTCCACAATTATTTGGTTGTTGGTATTGATAATAATTAGTGGAATATTGGTAGAGTCTGGTGGATTTAGTCCGATGGATTCGTTTATATTAAGTTGATAGTTGCCATTTGAAGTTGCACTGTAACCATCAACTACTATAAAATAGGTAGTATTAGCATTTAAAAATTGAGCAGTTATTTTAGAATTATAAGGTGCAGAATAGTTTGGAGATTGGCAACCATCTTCTTGGCATCCTACTGGTGAATTGGTACAGTTGTTTTCAAATATATATAATTGGCAATCGTAATCTGTTATATCTTGACAAAGACTAATGTCTACATAAATATCGTTGGCTCCATTAGTAAATTGGTAGACAATATCATTGGCGCCACCTTGGTTTCCATAATCTGGGCAAGAAGCAAAATAATCATCATTTGCATTGTTGGTATTTCCGCTTGCAATATATGGTAGAGAACTTACCACTATTGCGTTGGAACAATCTTCACCAAGTAGTTGACTTGAAAAGTCATTGAAAATAAATAAAAACAATACGATGAAAAGAGAATGAATTTTCAAAATGGAAAAAATTAGTTATAAATGTATAAATTTATTCTGTTATGAGTAAAAAAGTATTGGTTGTAGGTGCTAGTGAAAATCCATCAAGATATTCTAATAAAGCTATGATAAGACTCAAAGAGAATAACTATGAAGTTTTTGCTTTTGGTAATAGACATGGCAAAGTTATGGGAGTTGAAATTTCAACTGAATTTCCTAAAACGGAAATAGATACTTTAACCCTTTATTTGAGTTCAAAAAATCAAAAACAGTATTATAATAATATTATAAACTTAACCCCAAAAAGAATTATTTTTAACCCTGGAGCAGAAAATGAAGAGTTATCTATTATAGCTAGGCAAAAAGGTATTGAGGTAATGAATGCTTGTACATTAGTAATGCTTTCAATTGGCAACTTTTAGTAATTTATGTAATTCTTTATCATCTAAAACTTTACTTTCGTCAATAAGATTTAGATTTTTTAAAATATAAAGTTGTTATTAAAATTGTTTTGTTTTAAATTTCTAAAATAAATTTCCCTCTTGAAACGTTTAATAATAATTATTCTCTTATTAACTACCTTTTTAACAAATTCTATTGCTCAACAACCATGCAATAACCCAACAGCAATTTCTGTTTCAAATATTACTACTACTGGGTCCGATATTTCTTGGATACCTGGTGGAGCAGAGGCAGCATGGGATATTGAGTACGGACCTAGTGGGTTTTCTTTAGGTTCAGGAACCATAGCTGCAGTAACTACAAATTCTTACAATATCGTAGGATTAAGTTCTGCAACAAATTACGATATATATGTTCGAGCAGATTGTGGTGGTGGATCATTAAGTAATTGGGAAGGTCCGTATAATTTTTTAACTTCCTTTAGTTCACCAAATAATATCAACTGTTCTACTGGTAATTCAACAAGTTTTTTTATTGACGATTTAGATTCTACTGGTTATTGGTCTGGAGATTTTGGAACTACTAATGGTTCTTGGAGAGTTTTTAGTGGTCCAACATCAACTCCAAATACAGGCCCGAACGGAGCACATAATGGAAATAGTTATTTTTATTTTGAATCAAGTGTAGGTGGTTTGGATACAGCAAGTATTATATCTCCAGTAGTTGATTTATCTAATGCAGTTGGAAACCAAGCTGAACTTAGTTTTTATTATCATTTTTATGGTTCATCTGGTGCAACTTTAGATGTTAGTATTTCTTCAGATCTAATAAATTATTCTAGTCTTGGTACGTTTTCAATGTACCAAACTTCTGACACTGATCCTTTTGTCTATGTAGGACTAGACTTAAGCGCGTATGTAGGTCAGATAATATATTTAAAGTTTACTTATGTAAGAGGGAGTCAAGGCACACCTTTTCAGGGAGACATAGCGATAGATTTAGTGGAGGTTAAAGCATGTTCACAAACATCTTCTTGTTATTTTTATGGGGACACAACGAATATTTCTTTATGCGCAGATAGTGTAGAGTGGGAGAATAATTATTATTATAGTTCTGGTTTACATCAGGATACTGTGTATAATTTTGGTACTTGCGATAGTGTAATATATCTTGATTTAACGTTGACTAGTTTTCCAGTTATTGATTTAGTTACAGATACATTGATATGTGATAGTTCTGTAATTACGTTAGATGCTGGTATTGGACAAAGTTCTTACAGTTGGAGTACAGGTGAAACTACTCAGTCAATAACTTATATGGGGACACATCAAGGTAATTTTGGTGTTACAGATGAGGTTATAACCTTAAGTGTTGTTGGAAATAATGGATGTTCCAATAGTAGAGACATATTGGTAAGTACTATAAATTGCGATACTTCTTCTAGTTGCTATTATACGATTGATATGCAAGATAGTTATGGAGATGGATGGAATGGGGCTTATTTAAGTGTGATGATAAACGGAGTTCAGTATCCACAAAATTTCACTGTAAATAGTGGATATTCCAATGAAGATGGTTTTCCTACCTATAATGGAGATGTGGTTGACTTTTATTTTAATTCAGGTCCATGGGATAGTGAGATTAGTTTTGTAATATATGATCCTCTTGGGTTGCCATTGGGTATGTATGGGCCAAATCCACCAGTTGGATTGTTTTTAACAGACACTTCAAATTCTTCATGCGTTGATTCTGTAACGTCTTGTTATTTTTATGGGGACACAACGAATATTTCTTTATGCGCAGATAGTGTAGAGTGGGAGAATAATTATTATTATAGTTCTGGTTTACATCAGGATACTGTGTATAATTTTGGTACTTGCGATAGTGTAATATATCTTGATTTAACGTTGACTAGTTTTCCAGTTATTGATTTAGTTACAGATACATTGATATGTGATAGTTCTGTAATTACGTTAGATGCTGGTATTGGACAAAGTTCTTACAGTTGGAGTACAGGTGAAACTACTCAGTCAATAACTTATATGGGGACACATCAAGGTAATTTTGGTGTTACAGATGAGGTTATAACCTTAAGTGTTGTTGGAAATAATGGATGTTCCAATAGTAGAGACATATTGGTAAGTACTATAAATTGCGATACTTCTTCTAGTTGCTATTATACGATTGATATGCAAGATAGTTATGGAGATGGATGGAATGGGGCTTATTTAAGTGTGATGATAAACGGAGTTCAGTATCCACAAAATTTCACTGTAAATAGTGGATATTCCAATGAAGATGGTTTTCCTACCTATAATGGAGATGTGGTTGACTTTTATTTTAATTCAGGTCCATGGGATAGTGAGATTAGTTTTGTAATATATGATCCTCTTGGGTTGCCATTGGGTATGTATGGGCCAAATCCACCAGTTGGATTGTTTTTAACAGACACTTCAAATTCTTCATGCGTTGATGTAGTCTTTAGTTGTCCTTCACCTTCTAATTTATCAGCACATTATGTAGATTCTAATACTACAAATTTAAGTTGGAATCTTGTAGGTAATGAATCTTCTTGGGATTTGGAATACGGATTAAGCGGACAAGCACTAGGCCAAGGAAATCTTATAAATCAAGTAAATAACAACCAATACTTATTAACCGGACTTTCCGAAAACACCTCCTACAGATATTATGTTAGATCCAGATGTGGATCAACCACCAGTCAATGGATTGGGCCTTTCACATTTGTAACCTCAAAACTTTTTGGAACATGGAAGTTAGCCGACATAGCTGGAGCTCTACAAGTAGGACCAAACCAGGGAGATGCTTCTTGGTGGTCTTCATCTTTAGCTGATGCTACAACAAGAGCTTGTATTTTCGACGATTCTATAAACTTTGATGGCTTGGGAGGGATGACTCACTATATGGACGGAAGTACATGGCTAGAGACATGGCAAGGGGTTTCTTCAGAACAGTGTGGAACACCAGTTACACCTCATAACGGAGGTAATTTTACTTACACTTATTTTAATAATCAGCTAACAGTAAATGGGTTAGGAGCTCACTTAGGTTTACCTAAGGCATTTAATGGAGGGGAGCTTTCTAATCCAAATAATGCAGTGAATTCTATTACTTATGAAATAGACTTTTCAAGCAATTATGATACCATGATAGTAGATGTTCAAAGTGCTGGAGGAGGAAGTGGATGGTGGAGATTTATATACAACCGTACAAACATATTACCACCAGTTCCAATCTGTGATTCTTTAGTTTTTACAGAGAATCATACGGTATGTGATAGCCTAACATGGATAGACGGAAATACATATACCTCTTCTAACAATACTGCATCCTATACTTTTACCAACTCTTTTGGTTGTGACAGTATAGTCATGTTAGATTTAACAGTTAATAATCCAGTATCAAATAATATTTTCATAATCGTCTGTGATACATTTAATTGGAATGGTGTTAACTATTTTAACAGTGGGATATATACAGATACTCTACAAAGTTCAAATGGTTGTGACAGTACAGTTACAATGGATTTAGTTATTAATTATTCAATTTTCACAAATGACAGCGCTGAAGCTTGTGACAGCTTTGAATGGAACGGAAATATATATACATCTAGTGGAATATACATTGATACACTACAAACTATAACTGGATGTGATAGCGTAATTACATTGGATTTAATAATTAACAATACGATTAACGTTACAGATTCTCAAACAGTATGTGATAGTTATAATTGGAATGGAAATATTTACACTTTAAGTGGAATATATACAGATACTTTACTAGCTTCTAATGGTTGTGACAGCATAGTCATCTTAGATTTAACAGTTACTAATTCAGTATCAAATAATATTTTCATAACCGCCTGTGATACATTTAACTGGAATGGTAATATATATACTAACTCAGGAATATATTTGGATGCATTAATTACAACTAATGGCTGTGATAGCATTGTGACATTGGATTTAACAATTAACAATACTATTTACTCAGTAGATTCTCAAACAGCATGCGATAGTTACAATTGGAATGGAAATATTTATGATTCTACAGGCTATTATGTTGATACACTTCAATCATTAAATAGTTGTGATAGTATAGTAACGTTAGATTTAACTGTAAACTACACTTCAAATTTAATACATTCTGTAATTTCCTGTCATGATTATATATGGAATGGGAATTTGTATTCCAATAGCGGCTTTTATTTTGATACGCTTCAGTCAATAACTGGTTGTGATAGTTTAGTAACTCTGTCTTTGATTATTAAAGAAGCTACTGTAGATACTATCTTCGCAAACTCTTGTGATTTCTATTCTTGGAGAGGCAATATTTATAACCAATCAGGAATTTATCAAGACACCTTACAATCCATTTTTGGTTGTGACAGCATACTACTATTAGATTTAACTTTAGCAAACTCATCTTTTACCAATGACTCAGTAACTAGTTGTCAAGATTATCTATGGAATGGCAATACTTACAATCTTTCTGGAATTTACAGCAATACTTTCTCTTCCTTTGAAGGATGTGATAGTGTCGTTACACTTTATCTAACCATTATTAATAGTGTTCAAGGAGATACTTTATCTATTTCAGAATGTGATGAATTTATTTGGCAGGGAAATCAATATAATCAGACAGGTTTATTCAGCGATACTCTTCTTACCAATAGTGGGTGTGATAGTATTATTTACTTGAATCTTACTGTAAATGGCAACTATGAAATAGATGAATATGTAAATGCTTGTACAAGTTATAATTGGAATGGAATTTCTTACAGCTTAAGTGGTGAGTATATTGATACTTTACAATCTTCTTTCGGTTGTGATAGTATTGTTAATCTTAATCTAACTATTCTCAATAACCAAATATTTTCAGATACTATTTTATCCTGTGAGAGTTATATATGGAATGGTTTTTATTTAGATAGCACTGGTTTATATACAGATACACTGCAAACAATTGGGGGTTGTGATAGTATTTTAATTTTAGATTTAACTGTTTATGAAAATGCTTTTGCAAACGATTCAGTTTCTACTTGTGAATTCTATGATTGGAATGGTGTTAGATACACTTCAAGCGGGGTATATGTTGATACTTTTCAAACATCCAATGGATGCGATAGTATTGTTTTACTGTCTTTAAATTTATTTCCTGTTTATCAAGATACTATTTTTGTTTCTGCTTGTGATTCTTTTTTGTGGTATGGAAATACATATACTTCCACAGGTATTTATACTAATTCATTTTCAACAATTAATGGATGTGATAGTGTAGAGGTATTGAATTTCTCTTTAAATAATAATAACAATACTAGTCCAGTAGATTTTGAATTAGTTTTAGATAATTTTTGCTTAGAAACCCATTGGAATATTGTTAGTTCAGATGGAATTATCGTGCATCAAGAAGGTCCCTATGACTGTAATATAAATGGATCTGGTCTACAATCCAACCAAACAATTAACAGATCACTTTCACTTGAAGGACAAGATTGTTATACATTCACTCTTTACGACGATTTTGGAGATGGACTAGGAGCTTCTCAGTGGGGAGGAACTGATGGGAGTTGGTTGTTGAACGATTTAAATGGGAATACTCTTTCTCAAGGACAAGGAGATTTTGGAGATAGTGTAAGTGTTAGTTTCTATATTAATGAAGATTTTTCAACTTCTATTATTGAAAGTGAAAATAACTTTTCTGAAATTATTGCCTATCCAAACCCATTTATTGGAGAAACAGAAATTAAACTTATAAATTTTGAAGGTCTTTACGATGTCTCAATAAGAGATATTCAAGGTAAAATAGTCCATAAATTATATAACCTTTCTAATAATCACTTTACACTAAGAAGTAGTATTATTTTAAGAGGGGTTTATTGGGTTGTGCTAGACAACCACCCTACAATAAAACCATTGAAATTAATAGTTCAGTAGAGTTTTTATTTAAGCTTGTTACATTCTATTTGTCTTTAAAATTAAGGATGATTCTTACAGATTCTTATATATTTGCCGCCTAAAAATAAAATTATGCTTTCAGCCAATAATATCACTTTACAGTACGGAAAAAGAGTACTTTTTGACGAAGTCAATATTAAATTTAACGGAGATAATTGTTATGGGGTAATTGGTGCCAACGGAGCGGGTAAATCTACTTTTTTAAAAATTCTTTCTGGTGAAATTGATGCCAACAAAGGAAATATCAGTATAGAGCCTGGAAAGAGAATGGCAGTTTTAACTCAAAATCATTCTGAATACGATGATTTTAGGGTGATTGATGCAGTAATGGTAGGTCATAAAAAACTTTGGGAGGTAATGAAGGAAAAAGATGCTATATATGCCAAGGCTGATTTTTCAGAGCAAGATGGAATTAAAGCGGCAGAATTAGAAGAAGAGTTTGCAGAAATGGATGGTTGGAATGCAGAACCAGATGCAGCAGCTTTATTATCAGGTTTGGGAATTATGGTTCAAGACCATGAAAAACAAATGAAAGATATGAATGGCAATCAAAAAGTAAGAATACTTTTGGCACAAGCTATTTTTGGAAATCCAGATTTTTTAATTTTAGATGAACCTACCAATGATTTAGATATTCAAACGGTTACTTGGTTGGAAGACTTTTTACTCAATTTTAAAAATACAGTTATTGTAGTTTCTCACGATAGACATTTTTTAGATACTGTTTGTACCCACATTGTAGATATAGACTTTAAAAAGGTAAAGATGTATACTGGAAATTATACATTTTGGTATGAAAGTAGTCAGTTGGCTTTGCGTCAAAGAAACAATGCCAATAAAAAAACTGAAGAAAAAAAGAAAGAGTTGCAAGATTTTGTTAATCGTTTTAGTGCAAATGCTTCAAAATCTAAGCAAGCTACAAGTAGAAAAAAATTACTACAAAAAATAAATCTGGACGATATAGAACCCTCAAGTAGAAAGTATCCAGCTATCATTCTATCTTCAGAAAGAGAAGCAGGAGATCAGATTCTGCATGTTAATAATTTGAGTAAATCTTTGGATGGAGAGGTACTTTTTAAAGATCTTAATTTAAATATTTCTAAAGGAGATAAAATAGCTTTAATTAGTAAAAACGACTTAGCAACCACAGCATTTTATAATATTTTAAACGGACTTGATAAGCCAGATAGTGGAGATTTTAAATTTGGTCAAACTATTACTACTGGATATCTTCCTAATGAGAATGATGAGTTCTTTAAAGATCAAATATCTTTAATTGATTGGTTAAGACAGTTTTCTACAAATAAAGACGAAGTTTATATTAGAGGATTTTTAGGCAAAATGCTTTTTTCTGGGGAAGAGACTTTTAAAACAGCCAATGTTCTTTCTGGTGGTGAAAAAGTAAGATGTATGCTTTCTAGAATGATGCTAAGAGGAGGTAACTTTATAATGTTGGACGAACCTACTAACCATTTAGACTTAGAATCTATACAAGCATTTAACAATGCATTAATTAGTTTTCCAGGAACCGTGATTTTTACTTGTCACGATCATCATTTTACACAAACTGTAGCCAATAGAATAGTTGAAATTACACCCAATGGATGTTTGGATAAATTAATGACTTTTGATGAATATATTACAAGTGCTAAAGTCAAGGAACAAAAGCAGTTGCTTTTGAATTAGTTAGAAATTAATCCATTCCGTATTTAACCAATTGCTTTTCCATAATTGGTTTGAAAATAAAAGGAAAGTAAGAAAGAATTAGCATCGCTGGGTATCCAAAAGGCAACATAGGACTTTCATCCTTTGATTTTAAAACTTGGTAGGGTTTGGCTCCAGAAAAGTGATGGTCTGAATGTCTAGTTAACTCAAATAATAGTACTCTTCCAATCACGTGGTCTGAATTCCAAGAATGTTCCACTTTTACTCTTTCATAAGTACCATCTTGTTTTAACTTTCTTTTAAGGCCATAATGAGAAAAATAATTTTGAGACTCTAAAATAGAAATCCCAAAAACAGCAGCTAAAAAATATAGTATTGTAACTTGTGCTCCAAAGAAATAATAAATGATTCCTAAAAATGACCAAGTCCCAAAAACAGCAGCTAAAAAATACAGTATTGTAACTTGTGCTCCAAAGAAATAATAAATGATTCCTAAAAATGACCAAGGAATAATTGTATGAATAATCATGGGGTTAAGCAACTGGTTTCCACCTTTAGATTTTATTTTTTCTGCCTCTAATCTCCACGATTTAAAATACCCACCAATTTGTGATTTCAATGCAAAAAAATAAAAAACATCTCCTTTTTTTGCAGTAGTTAAATCATTTGGTGTTGCAACATCTCTATGGTGTCCACCATTATGGTAAGTTATGAAATGGTTCTGCATAGAGGTGGTCAGTAGAACTCTAGCTAAAAACATTTTTAATCGATGATCTATTTTATGTCCTAGTTCGTGTCCTCCGTTAATTCCGTTAACTCCAAGTATTGTTCCCATTATTAAAACGTAACCTATTATATCTACTAATTCTAATAACGGATTGGAAATAGTTACTAAAAAAACATAAATTACATATAAATGAAATGGTACAAGCAAATACAAAATACAATTATAAAACCAATCTTCTTTTGCTAGGTTGTTTTCATCTTTAGAAAAGTTGTAACTATTTTTTGGAATTAAATTTTCTAAAATAGGAACTAAAATATACAAGACAATAATTCCCAAATATGCTAAAACTCCGGAGAAGTTAAAGGATATTAACGCCAAAATTGGACTAATATAAATCCCTAAATATTTAAGTTTTGACATTTAATTTATAATTTATGAGCAAGTAAATTATTTTAAAAAGTTACTAATTATAAATAATTTTCACAAATCTGTTTAACAAGTTTGAAATTGGATGTGGAATAATAAATACTATCTCCTATATCTTTTAAAACCAGATTTTTTTTGATTTTTTTTCTTATTTCTATTGGCAAAAAATTCTTGTTTGCGTTTTTGTTTTTGTTTTTCAAATTCTTTCTTTTCAGCATTGGTCATTGGCTGGTCTGTCTGAGGAAAAGGATTGGATGAAATAACTTTTATTTTTTGTTTGATTAGCTTTTCTATGTCTCTTATGTATGCATTTTCTTCTGGTTCACAAATAGAAATAGAAATCCCTTCTTGACCAGCTCTACCACAACGGCCTATTCTATGCACATAAGTTTCAGCTTCGTTGGGAATATCGTAGTTAATAACATAATGTAACTTGCTAATATCTATTCCCCTTGCAGCGATATCTGTAGCAACAAGAATTCTAATTTTACCTTCTTTAAAATCTTTAAGTGCTCTTTGTCTTTGGTTTTGGTTTCTGTCTCCATGAATGGCTGCACAATTAATATTTTTCTTTTTTAGATTTCTAACAATTTTATCTGCACCATGCTTTGTTCTTGAAAAAAGAAGTACTTGGTCTAGTTTTGAATCTTTTAATATGTGAAGAAGCAATTCTTTTTTATTGTTTTTATTGGTAGTGTATAGATACTGTTGAATAGTATCTGCAGCAGAAGAAACAGCATTAACAGCTACTTTTTCTGGATTCACTAAAATTTGCCTAGATAGATCTAAAATATTTTGAGGCATAGTTGCTGAAAAGAATAGAGATTGTCTGTTTTTAGGTAGTTTAGCTATGATTTTTTTAATATCGTGAATGAATCCCATATCTAGCATTCTATCTGCTTCATCTAATACAAAATATTTTACTGCATTAATAGAAATAAATCCTTGGTTCATTAGATCTAATAGACGGCCAGGGGTAGCAACTAAAATATCTATTCCATTACTTAATGCTCTTGTTTGGCCGTGTTGGGAAACTCCACCAAAAATTACAGTAGTTTTAAGCTTAGTATACTTAGAATAAGCTTTAAAGTTTTCTTCAATCTGAATGGCTAATTCTCTGGTAGGAGTAACTATTAGAGAAGATATTTTTCTATTTTTTTGATGGTTTTGATGGCCATTTACTAAATGCTGAATAATAGGAATTGCAAAGGCAGCCGTTTTACCAGTTCCTGTTTGGGCACTCCCCAAAACATCGTCACCACTTAAAACTAAAGGAATTGATTTGGCCTGTATCTCGGTTGGTTCTATATAGTTTTGATCCTTTAATGCTTTTAAAATAGGCTCTATTAATTTTAAATCTTCAAAATTCATTATGTAATTTGTAATTGGATGCTTGTTATTGTAAAGGTAACTATATTATTATCTGTAGAATATTTTTCAGATAAATGTAAAATTCAATAAAATTAGCCTCTATCTTAATTCTATTTTATCAATAAGAATTATGAATTCTTCATTTTTTTTATTGGCAATTAAGAAAGTTACTTCTTCGATAGATTTATGAAAGAAATTAGGTTCGTCCAATTTTCTTCCTCTAAAAGAAGGGTACATACTATTTAAAGGTATTTCTATTTCTTGCCATTCTCCAGAGCTTGAAAAAGAGGTTATGTAGGAAGCATAATCAGAAGATTTATGTTTTATTCTAAACTGATAGTTCTTACCATCTCCTTTAATTTTTAATACTATTGATTTAAACTTTTCTATGTTTAATTTATTAAAACCATATCTAACTGAGGAGAATCCACCATTATTATCTAAAGAAATTTTTCCGGAAAAAACACCTTTTCCACCCTTGTTTAACTGGAAGTTTCCATTCGATTTACCTCCCATTACCACATCATCTACAACTATCCAGTTGCTAATGGATGAATTTTTGTTAAAATTAAATATTATATGACTGGACAAAGAAGAAACTAAAACCATTGAGCAAATTAAGTATTTCATGAAGATAAAAGATTATTTTTTGAGCACTTTTTCATAAGCTCTTCTTGGACTTTTCCTAATATAAACTATCCCACAGAAAGAATAACCTAGTTTTTCAAAAATTTTCATCATGGGTATATTGTCGTGATTGGTATCTGCTTTGAGACTATATATATTTTTCGAAAGAGCGTATTGTTCTATTAATTTTATCATCTTTTTGGCCATGCCTTTTGCTAAAAATTCTTCAGAAACAGCTACTCTATGGTAGACTACAAAATCTTGATCGCTAAGCCATCTTCCTTCGATATTTATATAATCTGGTTCATCATTGATAATTACTGCAGTATATCCTATAATAGTATCGTTTTGAGTTAAGACAAAACCTATTTTCTTTTCAATATCGCTTTTTACAACCTCCATATTGGGGTAGCCGTCCTGCCACTGGTTACTACCATCTTTTTTCCTACGCTTTATAGCATCTTTTAAAATTTGCCATATTTGAGAAGCTTCGGAATATTTAGCAGGTCTAAAATGATAATCCATTATATGAATTTATTGTTTTCAGTTTGGTTATATCAGAATTTTTTAAATATCAGAAATAGTTTTATTTCCAGCCTGGAGGACTTGAATCTTTAGAAGCTGTACTTTCAATAAGATAAAACCATTGAAAATTTTGAGTAGAATATACATAATTAAATTCTTTTTCTTTAATTATAAAAACACCAACTCCTAGTTCTAAAGCATCTTTACTTAAAATGTTGGACTTATGCCCTGGAGATTTCATCCACTGAGTAACAATCTTTTTGGACAAGCTGAAGTAAGTGTCTTGTGAGTCAACAGGTGTTTTGGCAATATTTTCTGCAATATATGGATTGGTTATACCTGCAATTTTTGCTCTATCTTCTGGTTCTTTTCTTTTTTTAATTTTGGAGCTGTGACTGAAAAATTTTAGTTCAGCCATCATTTTGCTATGGTTAAAGGCTGCAATTTCTAGATTTTTATTCCAAGATATTATTTCTTTTTTTCTTTTGGCTCGCTCTTTATTGGTTAGAAAAAAAATAGAGGCATGAAGTAGGGGGTAGTCAATTTTATTAAAGTTTATAGTTTGGTTAATTTCCTCTAGCTTGCTAAAATTTACATGATTATATTTTTCATAAGACTGTTTTTTCCAAGAGCTGTTTTTAGTAGAAGTTTGTCCAATAAATAATATTGGCCAGGCGAAAAATAGAAGCAATACTTTTTTCATTTTTAATTGTCTTTAAAATAATAGATTTTTAATGAATTAAAAAAGTACTTAAATATTTAGTCTAAAAGAATAGGAGCACCAGCAACTTCCATTTTTTTACCAACAGCATTTACTTTTTCTAGGTAAGTATCTATTTTTGGTTGTAGTCGCTGAAAAAGCTCAGTTGCTACTTTAAAGCTTTTCATATGTAGTTCCGTTGGACCATAAGAGTTGGGATACCATCCACCTCTTGAACTATAAAGGTTGCTCAATAGAGAAACATTGTCTTTCTCACCAATTTCTTCTTTGGAAGGGCTTCCACCAATTTCTCTTTCTAAGCTGTTCATGGTGGCAACCAATTCATAAACTTCTTTTGTAAGAGATGCTCTTTGGTTATTTATATAATTTAAGTTTTTTTGGTAAGCCTTAACTTTTGTGTTTGCCTTATCAAACTTGTTCTGGTAAACATTTACTTTTTTGGTAAGTTCTGCAATTGAATTGTAGTATGCTTCGTGCTTGCTTGCCATAGGATTGGAAAGTGTATTTTTTCTTATGCGCTCCACCTCAAATTGTTGGTTCTGCTCTAAATCTGTAAGTACCCCTTCAACTCTTTTAAACATAGACACAGTGTATATTCCGGGAGATACCATTTTCTGAATAGAACTGTAGTCTCTTTTGGCAGATGCCTTAACTGCGGTAGTTAATTTGGTATTCAATTCCCAAGAAACTCTAGTTATTCCTTTTTTATAAGGAGCTGATAATTGAGTTACAGTTTTTCCATCGCTATTTTTTATTACCAATACAACTTCTGGTTTAGATTCATTTAGCTCATCGTCCAATGCTTCCCAACCAGGAAATGGAATATCTTTGGTTTTTTGATCTTCTAAAATTTTAACTAGCTTTTTTAGCTTTTTCAATTCTATTTTTGTTTTTTTAGCAAGTACATCAATCTCTTCTTCTAATATTTTATTGGTTGTTTTATATCCTGCTTTGTTTAATTTTTCTAAAAGGCTTCGGTCTGCTTTTTCAGACATTTCTGCTTTTTGTCTTTTTGCTCTTTTAGAAGTGTGTCCATCTTTAAGATAGTAAGTAAAAATAGCGCCGTAAGGAGGGTTTTTAGCATTGAAAGTCGCACCTCCGCTACTTCTAGTCCCTCCATTTATGCGGTTGTACTGAAGTGCTTTTTTAGGAGCAAACAAAATGGCTTCTTTTCCTATAGATTCCTCATTGATTTCCCTAAGCGGGCTATAGTCGTCAAGAACATAAAAACTTCTTCCAAAAGTGGCCAGTACAAGGTCGTTTTCTCTTTTTTGAATTGCCAAATCTCTAACTGGAATAGTAGGAAGTCCACTTGAGAATTTATGCCATTTCTCCCCTTTATTTAAACTTACATATACCCCGTATTCTGTTCCTAAAAATAAAAGGTTTGGGTTAATGTGGTCTTGTACAATTCGCCAAACTAGTGTTCCAACAGGAATTCCATCGCTTATAGATGTCCATTTTTTTCCACCATCAATAGTTTTATAAAGATACGGTTGGTAGTCGCCAAATTTATGATTGTCTAATGCTATATAGGCAGTTTGTTTATCGTACAAATCCGCTTTGATGTCGTTTACAAATGCTGTAGATGGTACTTTTGGTAGTTGGTCCACAGTCATTTTTTCCCAGCTTTTTCCACCGTCTTTAGTAAGTTGAATAATTCCATCATCTGTACCTGCATACAAAATATTTTCATCTACTTTAGATTCTGCTAGTGAAGTAATGGTGTTGTATGTGGACATTGCGTAAACGTCCCAAGCATTTTCAAAACTTTGTACTTTTCCCATAACAGGAAGAGCCAAACGTTCTTGATTTTTGGTTAAATCTTTTGAAATTGCCTTCCAATTATCACCTCTGTTCTCAGATCTCCATACACGCTGAGAGGCAAAATAAATCCTTTTTGAATCGTGGTGACTTACTAAAATAGGAGAGTCCCAGTTGAATCTTTCATAAGGTTCATCAATTCCTGCTCTTGGACGAATATTTACAACTTCTCCATTGGTACGGTCTATTCTGTTAATGTAACCCTCTTGCGATTGAGCATAGATAATATTTGGATTGCCTGGCTCGGTTGCTGGCTGATGTCCATCACCACCTAGAACTACTTCCCAATCAGAATTAGAAATCCCGTTTCTTTTGAATGTTCTAGAGGGACCTCCTTGAGTATTGTTGTCTTGTGTACCACCATATATATTATAAAAAGGTTTTGCATCATCCACCGCTAGCTTATAAAATTGGGTAATTGGAAGATTGCCAACAAATTTCCAAGTTTTAGAGCCGTCAAAAGATTCGTAGATGCCACCATCAGAACCAGCAAGCATGTAATTAGGATCTTCTTTTTTGAAAGTAAGAGCGTGGTTGTCAGAATGTTTGCTTTTTTCGCTCATGGTGTAGAATTTTTTTCCTCCGTTGTCTGATACCAGAACACGAACATTCATCAAATAAATCTTATCAAAAACATGGGGAGAGGCTACCAACTCTTGGTAATAATGAGGTCCTGTTCCACCAGAAACTGCATCAGACATTTTACTCCAGCTTGCTCCAGAATTATTGGTTCTGTATACACCGCCTTTTTTTCTCTCTAGCTCTATTGCTGCGTAGAGAACATTTGGTTGCATAGGAGAAATAGCAAGACCAATTTTTCCCATATTTTCACCTGGAAGACCTTTGGTTATTTTCATCCAAGAATTTCCTCCATCCATGCTTTTGTAGATAGAAGTTCCTGGTCCTCCGCCAAGAAGTGCGGCAACATTCCTATGTCTTTGCCAAGTGGCAGCGTACAATATGTCAGGATTATCTGGATGTATTAATAGGTCTGTAACTCCTGTCCATTCGTTTACTTCAAGGGTGTTTTTCCATGTAGATCCACCGTCATCGCTCTTGTACAATCCTCTTTCTCCACCAGAACTCCAAAGTGGACCTTGGGCAGCGACCCAAATTGTATTGGCATTTGTTGGGTGAACAATAATTTTTGAGATGTGTTCAGATTTTTTAAGTCCCTTGTCTTTCCACGTCTTCCCCCCATCAGAACTATGGTAAATACCATGTCCAATTCCTACATGCCTGCCACCTACATTTTCTCCTGTTCCTAACCAAATAGATGCATTATTGTTGGGATCTATGGTAATACATCCGGTAGAGTAGAAGGGCATATTTTCTGTAAGTGGGCTCCAAGTGGTTCCCGCATTGTTAGTTTTCCAAACTCCACCAGAACCAACTGCTACATACCAAGTATTTTCATTTTTTGGATCTATGGCAATATCTGCGATTCTTCCCGACATAAAAGCGGGTCCAATACTTCTAAATTTAAAACCATCTAAGGCAGAAGAAAGAGAAGGTTTTTGATTTATTTTTTCTTGCCCATAGGAAAGTTGAAATGAGAAGATAAACAAAAATGCAAATGCTACTAGATTAAGATTTTTCATAGAATAAATTTGTTAATTGAAAATAAATATAATGTAAACTTAGTAAAAACTTGGATTACTTTTGGGCTTGTTTAAAACCAGTATTATTCAGTGAGAAAATTGATGAAAGTTTTAAATAACGTTACGGCTAAACCAAGTTATACAATTTGGTTTAGACATTGTTGTGCCAATTTAAAAAACATTATCAATTGATTTAGCAGAGTCAATTTTTGCTTTAGAACTGTACCTTGGACTTTGAGGTGCTTTACCTTTTATTTTACCAAGAGGTATTTTGTTAATTTTTTTTGCTTTCTCCTTAAAGTAAAGGATATACTTATTAGTATCCTTCCATTGTTGTATACTTTTTACTTCAGCAATATGTGTTATTGCAGAAATAGGGGACACTTGATATGCAGCAATATATTTGATGTTAGGAATCATAGATGAATTTAACCTTATTGCATACCATGAATTTTCTCCAATAAAAACTTCTTCAAAACCATCTTCTCTTGCAGGAACTACAATTGTATCTATTTCTGAAAACTCAATTTTTGTTGTTGTTTCTTCAATTTCGTTTAAAAATGGTTCAAATTGAAATAAAGTTTTACCATTTTTAGATAAATATCTTTTTAATGTGATTACTTCAACTGGAAACTTGAATCTACTTATTAAAACGGTTTCTAATTCATCACTTAATTCATCAATTATAAGTAAAGCATTGAAAGAATTTCTTTTGTGAATTATTGATTCTAAAAGAAAATCAACATTTTCAAAACCATTTTTTTTAGAAAAATCTTTACATTTTTTTAATTCACTTGGTCTTTTTTGTAACATTTCTTTGATAATGTTTTTGACCTTGACTTTTGATGATTCATATGATAATGAAAATTCTAAAATTTGAACTGCTATATGCTTTAAATGTTGATGTGATGATAAATCATTTTCAACAACAAAAATTTTTGGATCTTGTGTGTTACTTAAATCTATTAAATAACCATCTGGAAAATTGCTAGTGTTACCTTTTGAACCTATTTTTTTTCTTGTCATCAAGGTAGATTCTATTTTTCCCAAAAAGTTCATCCTTTACTTTATTTACAGCATCCTCAAGTTCAGATTCTTTTTTGTAAGGTACTTCAATGTATTTCTCTTCTTTATTCCAAAGCATCTTTAAATATAATTGATTTTAATTTGGCACAACGGTTAGTATATGAAAAGTAGGCGATTTCGAAGTACTAAATTTTAGGTTAAGCACAAAGTTTGATACGAGCCAAAAGCCTTGAGTTTATTACTGTTTCGCCTATTTTTTATATACATTGTTGCCAGCAGTTATTATTCTTTTAAAAATTCGTATTCGTATATTTTCGGCTTGATTTTGTCAGCTAAAAAGTTCAGTTTATTACGCAATTCGCTAATCAATTCCATATATTTTTCATCATCACTTTTTGAGTTCATTCTCCCATTGGCGTTTCTACCTTGAAAATGTGCTCGTATATCATAAAAACTAGCATTCACGTTGACGTCTGGTTGGCTATGATAATATGTCCACAATGTTCTACCAGCCTCAAAAACACCAGTGGCTTCTTCCGAAAAATTTCTTTTTAAAGTTTGATTATTGTCAGTTCCAAATAAGTTGGTTTCGTTTTCTGTTTTTATTTTTCCATTAATAAAATCGGTCATAAAATTGCTCTCAAACCTATTTTGTGCATTTACTTCTTGTTCTGTAAAGGGTATCCAATGGTTGGTTGATTGCTCATTAGTACTAACTCTATTTTGACTGTGAAATATTGTAAAGGCTAAACAATCATTTTTAAAATCACTATCATTTTTCCAATTGCTAATTGGTTCTAGAAATTGGTCTCGGTCATTTAACCACCCAGCATTAATTGAATGTCTAACAGCAAAATACAAAGATGTTTCTATCAAATTATTTGCAGTTATAGGTAAATAATAAACATGTCTTGTTCCTATGTTAATGGATAAAAACAAGAATGATTGATTTTGAAAATCTGGAGCAGGACTTGGTAAATAACCTATAATTTGAGATGTTTTTTCATCATAAAAATTCTTAATCCACTTATTTATACTTTTTGGTAAACCACCATAGAAGTTTTTAATTCCTGAATAATTTCCGTTTTTGTCATAAATCTCTGTTGAAATTGTATCTATTTTTGATTTTACTGAAGTATTCCAAATGGTAAATCCTATTGGGAATTTGCCTTTTACATTATCAAAAGTTTCGGCAGGTACAATAAAACCACTTACATATTCAGCTAAAAAAAATTCTTTAAATTTTTTGAAATTCGACCCATTTACAAACTTTAATTTAGAAAACTGTCCTAGTTTACAACCTGGCATTTTTTCGTAAATAACTGCCATAAAAAGAGCAAATATTTCATTGGTAGCACTACTTATTTTGGGTTTAAAATAATCATTAATTGTAAAGTTGGTAGTAACCCCAGCTTTGTTTTCACCTGTTCCTGTTACGGTTTTAGTAGAAGTAGCCTCTGCGTAAGGTGGATTTATATAAATAATCAATTTCTTACGTTTTTCTTCATCATTAATAATTTCTTGCAAACTTTGTGGGAGCTTGGTGAAATCATCATTTAAGAAGTCAAATTGAAAAACGTGGTTTTTCAATAAATTTGCTCCGTGTTCAATACGCTCGTGCATTACATTAACATCAGACTGGTCCAATGTACTGGCGTAAATATTGTATTTGTTGGTTAAGCCTGTTAATAGATTACCAGTACCAGCTGCACAATCCCAAATTTTATAGTCATCTTGCCAGTTTTTACCTAAATAATCTGTTAAGTAGTTTTGCGAAAGTTCTACCCAAATACGAGGTGTAAAAAATGCTCCTTTACGTTCTCTAATATCTTGTGGTACCAATAAATCTTTTCGTTCTATTATATAATCTTGAAACTCTTCTATTGGTGGGCGTTTGTAGAGTTTCCAGAATTGCAAATAAGCATCTTTATTTCTAATGTTTATTTTATAATCAAGAATTTGATTTACATTTTCTTTGGCAATTGAGTATCCTTGATTTTGAAATACAACAAATAAACTATCTCTTATGGTTAAATCATCATCAATATTTTGTGTGCCTTTGTCGTCAACGAATATGTCAGCTAAATAAAAATCACTGTCAAAAATATTTGCTTTTTTTAAGTCATCCCAATTAACGTCAATTATAGGTTTAACAATCTCAATCCAGCGTAAATAAATTGGAATGAAATTATTTTTGTCAATTTTGATTTTACTTTTTGTTGTGGCTTTAGCCACATTGTTTTTAATGAAAGTATTAAGTAGCTTTTCGTCTTTTTGATATTCAAAAACATATGTTTTTGTTTTCAAGATAGATTCAATTCTATCTTTAATTAATTGAAATTCTTTTGTTTCGTGATTACTTGGCGTTACATTCCAATTAAAATCGTTGAGATAGAAAATATCTTGAATATTTATATAATCAATAAAGACAATTTTTTTGAAGTCAAAAGCTCCTAAAAATGCTGGAGGCAAAGTTTTATCGAAAGTACGTGCTTTTCCGATTGTCAGAATGAGTTGCACAAACATTGTAGGAATGTCAAAATTCCCAGTTTTGGCTTCTGCCCATAAAAGAGGTGTTCGTCCAAACAAATTGTCTTGTTTCGGAAAAACGGTAAAGTCAATATTTCCAAGAATTTCGGTTGTGTCAAATTGCTTAAACCAATCAGTACCAACTTTATTTTTTAGTTCTTCCTCTCGGACATTTTTGTATTTCATTCTTCTTTTTGTTGTTTTACGCTGTAGTTTGTTTTAATTGCTGGCAACGGTTAGTATATGAGGCGTAGCATCCCGAAGGGTGCTATGATTTCATATACAGTGTTGTAAGGCGTTTTCTTCTTTAAAAGTCAGCGTCAGTAATGACTAAAATGTATTCGTGATTTGCTACTGTTCTTTGGTCATCAACATCAGAAGTCCAATTAGATAATAATTTATAATCTTTTGCCAACGTATCTACTGAATTATTTGTAATAATTAGGTCATTCCCGAACATTGAAGTTGGTTCAAAAAAATCTGTTTGTTTTCCACGTTTACTCCAAAATGCAACGTCTTTTTTTTCGTTCGGATTAATCGTTTTGTCAATGTCGCTTGAGGCAATAATGTTTGTGCCGTCAACTGAAATAACACTCGAAGATTGATTGTCGATATAATAGTCAACAAAAGTTTCCTTTTCGCAAGAACTAAGGAAAAATAGGGCAAAGATTAGAATTGATACTTGTCTCATATTTATTTAAATTTTAATTTATTGTTTCAAACGTAATTTTGTTCAGTTTATTTTAATGCCTTACGGTTAATGTAAAAAGTCGTTTTAATGCTTTTTAAATATTGTTAGCCACTTTTTTTCCAACAACAAAACAACTTCCGCCTACTGGTATGTTTTTATTTCTATTAACTCTAGACAACTCCCATTTCCAAATTTTTTGCATAATGTTGTTAAGGATCCCTTTTTTTTGTTTATGCTCATTTTGATGTTTTTGTAATTCATTGGATTTTTTATTTAATCCTAATTTGCTTGGAAGTGACCTAAATAGAAAAACGGGAAGAGGTAAAATAGAAAATATATAAGTAGATTGAATTATGCTGAATCCGCATTTTTTTAATAATTCAATTAATTCAGTAGTTGAATACCTTTTGAAATGACCAGCATCATTATCTTCATTAGACCATAAAACATTAAAGGCAGGTACAGTTATATATATATAACCATCATCCTTCATATATTTATTGATGTTATTCAAAAAAGAATAATCATCTTCTATATGTTCTACAACATCAAAAAGGCCAACAGAATCAATGCTATTATGTTCAAATTCAGCATCTTCAAGAGTTGAACAAAGGACATTCTTAATTCCTCTTTTGTATGCACTAATTGCACCCATTTCACCTGGTTCAACAAGTATAGTTTTTATGCCATCATCTTGAAGCCTTTTTGCTACAAATCCGTTTCCTCCTCCTATATCAAAGAAGATTTCATTAGGGCTATATTTTTGTACACTATTTGCTATGATATTATTTCTATGGTTAAACCAAAAACTATCTTGTTCAATTTTCAGACAATTTTCATTACCTTCTTCTGGATAGGATATACTTGATTCAGATTTCGAATAATAAATACCGTTTTCGGCTTTTTTAATGTTATGTGCTATTTTTTCAAAGTTCATATTATTTTAAATTGTGGCTAACGGTCTAGTATAAGAATAGTAGCGGATTTTCACACGCTAACTTTTCAGTTAAACACAGACCTTTTTTATATTTACTTACTTTCGTTTTAGCGATTAAACCGCTATTATTTTTATACATTGTTGCCAACAGTTATTTTTTCAGAAATCTATATTCGTAAACTTTCGACTCATTTTTTTTTGCAAGAGCTTTTAAATTATCTCTTAATTCAGAAATTAATTCTGTATAAACTTCATCATCACTACTGTTATTCATTTTTCCTTTGTCGTTTCTTCCTTGAAAATATTCTCGAATTTCGTAAAGTGATGCATTTACGTTAATATTCTCTTTTGAATGAAAGTATTTCCATAATTTTTTACCTGAATCCATCACTTTTTCAGATTCTACTGAAAGTAGGCGTGGACTCGAAATGTTAAAAGACTCATCTTCAAAAAGAATTGGTTTGTCAATGTCTTTACCCTTTAATTTACCTTTCAAAAAATTAGACATAAAGTTGTTTGAAAATTTTTCTTTTGCATCAACTTCTTGTTCAGTAAAAGGAATCCAATAATTTATTCCAAATTCACTTTTGATGTTAGTATTAAATATTGTAAAAACAAGACAATCATTATGAAACTCAATATCATCTTTCCATTCAGAATTTGGTACTAGGAATTGGTCTCTATCATTAATCCAGGTTTGTGCAATTGATTTCCGAACAGAATAGTATACTGATATAGGTATAAGATTATTTTGATTAATCCACATTCCTCTGGGATTAGCCATTTGTTCTTTTTTGTTTAAAATATAAACGATACCATTTTGTTGAAAATCATTTCCATTTGTACCTGCAAGAAAACCTATAAAATCATCTTTTACTTTATATGATGAAATCCATTTGTTGATATATTCACTTTTATCTGCTGAATAAAGTTCTTTTGTTCCAACAAATTCAGCATTTTCATTATAGATGTCTGTATTTATGCTTTGGAAAATTTCCTTTTCGTTTGTATTCCATATTTTAAAACCAATTGGAAACCGACCCTTTACATTATCAAAAGTATATGCAGGTGAAATAAACATTTTCTCAATTTTCGCTTTTAAATAATTTCTGAGAGAAATAAACGCAGAACCTTGTAATACTTTTAGTTTAGAAAACTCCGCAATTATAACCCCTTCCATTTCTGCATATATCCTTATTAGGAATTGTGCATAAATTTCTCTTCCTGCTGTTCCTAATACATCATTGTATTTTGAATGTGTCTTTGATTGGTTTACACCAGCTTTCCCTTTTTTTCCAACACTTGAAACTTCAGCGTATGGTGGATTGATATAAATTATAAGTTTTTTTCTTTTTTCCTCATTATTCAAAACATCTTGTAAACTTTGCGGTAATTTAGAGAAATCATCATTTAAAAAGTCAAATTGAAAAACGTGATTTTTTAATAAGTTTGCTCCGTGGTCAATACGTTCGTGAATTACATTGATATCTGCTTGGTCTAAAGTACTTGCGTATATGTTATACTTATTGTTTAAACCTGCTAAAAGATTTCCAGTTCCAGCTGCACAATCCCAAATGTAATAATCGTCTTGCCAATTCTCTCCCAAATAATCGGTAAGATATTTTTGAGAAAGTTCCACCCATTTTCTTGGTGTAAAATATGCTCCTTTTCGTTCTCTAATATCTTGAGGAACTAATAAATCTCTACGTTTAATAATGTAGTCTTGATATTCTTTTATTGGTGGTCGCTTATAAAGTTTCCAAAACTGTTTGTATGTTTCTTTATTTTTTAAATTGATTGTTGCATCAAACATTTGTTTGATATTTTCTTTTGCTATTTTATATCCTTGATTTTGAAAAACAACAAATAAGTTGTCACGTATTGTTAAATCATCATCAATGTCTTGTGTTCCTTGGTCATCAACAAATAAATCAGCTAAATAGAAATCATTATCAAATATATTTGCTTTTTTAAGGTCTTCCCAGTTAACATCTATTGTTGGTTTTACAATTTCAAGCCAACGTAAGTATATTGGAATAAAATTGTTTTTATCAATTTTAATTTTGCTTTTTGTTGTTGCTTTGGCAACATTATTTTTGATAAATGTTATTAATTCTTTTTTATCTTTTTCGTAATCAAATATGTATGTTTTTTGCTTTAAAGTAGATTCAATTCTTTCTTTAATTAGTTTGAATTCTTTTGTATCGTGATTACTTGGTGTTACGTTCCAATTAAAGTCATTTAGGTAAAAAATGTCTTGAATATTTATGTAAGGAACGAATGCAATTTTTTTAAAGTCAAAAGCTCCTAAAAATGCAGGTGGCATTGTTTTATCAAATGTTCTTGCTTTTCCAATCGTTAAAATAAGTTGAACAAACATTGTAGGAACATCATAATTTCCTGTTTTTGCTTCTGCCCAAAGAAGTGGTGTTCTACCAAATAAACTGTCTTGTATTGGAAACACAGTAAAATCAATATTTCCTAATATTTCTGTTGTATCAAATTGTTTAAACCATTCAGCTCCAACTTTATTTTTTAGTTCTTCTTCTCTAATATTTTTATACTTCATTTTCTTTTTCTGCTGTGGTTTTTTCTAATTGTTGGCAACGAGGGAATAAACGTATTACGTTTATTTCCCTTTTACACTAAGTTATAAAAAATTCAAATTATCAGAGGGGTTTTGAATGTTTTTAAGATGAGCATTACTTACGTGGGTATATATTTGAGTTGTTTTTATATCACTATGTCCTAAAATTGTTTGAATATATCTAATATCAGTTCCATTTTCTAATAGGTGAGTGGCAAAACTATGTCTTAAAGTATGAGGAGTAACTTTTTTGTATATACCAGCTTTTAAGGAAGAGTTCTTAATTATTTTTTGAATGCTTGTAGTTGAATATTTACCTCCATTTTGTCCAACAATAAGATAGTTAAATGGAAGATATTTTTTATAATACTTTCTAAGAAGTTCTAATAATTGATTGGTTAATTGAACCTGCCTATCTTTATTTCCCTTTGCTTTTCTTATGTGGATTACCATTCTATTATTATCAATATCATTTATCTTAATATTGATTAATTCTGAAACTCTTAATCCACAGGAATAAATTACAGCTATTATGGTAAGGTGTTTTAAGTTATAAGTACTATTAAATAAAAGTTGAATTTCATTTTTACTAAGAACATTTGGCAGCTTCTTTTCTTTTCTTGGTCTGTCAATAAGGTAATACTCTCTTTTTTTTCCCAAGCATTTTTCAAAATAGAACTTTATTGCATTAATGTGTTGGTTTTGAGTGCTTTTAGAATAGTTGTTTTTTATTAAGTGAAATAAATACTCTATTATATCGTCTTTAGATAATTGATCAATTTCTATTTTATAATAGTAATTCTTGAAATATCTCAGACAAGTAATATAAGTTTGGATCGTACTAGGACTATATCCACCAACAATTAGTTTTTTTTTAATTTCTTTTATTTCCATAGTTAGTGCAAACTTTTAATTTCATTTCTCCATAAGTAGGTAATTAAGCATTTATTACCGTTTTTAAACGGATATAATTACTTTTACTTAGGTTTTTAAATTCAAATAGAATAAATAACAACTATGGGACTAAAATCAGATAAACTTTGTGTAGAATGTGAAACGCCTTTAATTGGAAGAGTAGACAAGAAGTTTTGTAACGATATGTGTAGAAATTCTTACAACAATCTTCTCAATAAAGATGCCAATGAATATGTAAGAAAAGTAAACGTTATTCTAAGAAAAAACAGAAGAATTCTCTCTTCTCTAATGAACGGGTCCGACAAAGGAAAAGCTACCAAAGAGCAGCTTCTACTAAATGGTTTTAATTTTTACTATTATACCAATATCTACCAAACCAAACAGGGTAAGAAATACTACTTTAATTACGAACTAGGTTATCTAGAACTAGAAGAAGAACAATTTGCACTAGTAAAAAAACAAGACTACGTTAAATAATTATATTTATAGCCAACTACAATTCTTCTATGAAAAAAATTATCATTATCAATGGCCCAAATCTAAATTTATTAGGTAAAAGAGAACCAGAAACCTATGGTGATAAATCTTTTGACAGCTATTTTAAAGAATTAGAAGTAGAGTTTCCATTTCTGGAATTAACTAGTTTTCAAAGCAATGTAGAGGGAGAAATCATTAATAAAATCCAAGAAACAGGTTTTTCCTTAGATGGAATTGTTTTAAATGCTGGAGGATACACACATACTTCGGTAGCAATTGCCGATGCAATAGCTGCAATAAAAACACCTGTAATAGAAGTTCACATAAGCAATGTATATGCCAGAGAAGAATACAGACACCAATCTTTGATGGCAAAAAATTGTAAAGGAGTAATTGCAGGATTTGGACTAGACTCTTACAAAATGGCAATTAATTCTTTTTTGAAATAATTTTTTCAATTTCTCTATACAATCTGTGTAATGGAAGTCCCATTACATTGAAAAAATCGCCTTCCATTTTTTTAACTCCTACATATCCCATCCATTCTTGAATTCCATAAGAACCAGCTTTGTCCATAGGAGTATGATAATCGATATAAAATTTAATTTCATCCTCGCTCAAATCGTAAAAAGTGACTTCTGTAGCATCTACAAAAGAGTTAATCTCCCCATTAAATAATAAACTTACTCCAGTGTATACTCTATGGGTTTTTCCAGAAAGTTCTTGTAGCATATTAAAAGCATCTTTCTCATTTTTTGGTTTGCCCAAAACTTTTTGTTGATATACTACAATAGTATCAGCAGTAATATATAGTTGGTTTTCTTTGGCTTCTTTTTCGTAAGATTTAGCTTTTAAATTTGCTAAGTACAAAGCAATTTCGTTAGCCTTTAACGACTTTGGATAGCTTTCATCTATTTTTTTACTAACTATTTCAAAATCTTTAATAATATTTCTTAAAAGCTGGTGCCTTCGTGGAGATTTTGAAGCCAGTTTAATATCAATACTTTTTATTTTTTCTTCCAGTAAATTCACAACAAAATATACAGCCAAATTCCCGCTGCAAGGAAATTAATTTTTAGTAGGTTGCTTAAGGTTTTAAAGTCAGACTTTTCAAAGGATTGGTAGGTTTTGTAAAGAAAAGTAACCAATAAAGAAATCATCGTAATAAAGAAAAATATATTTTGAATATTTAGAATACTTTCCAAAACGCAAATAATTAAAAACCCAATGCTTATTAAAACCAAAACACCCAATATTACTTTAGAAAATTTTTGTCCTGCAACAATAGCTAGGGTATAGCTCCCAGTTTTTAAATCGCCTTGAATATCTTCCATATCTTTTACTATTTCTCTTTTTATGGTAAGTAGAAAACAAAAAATTACAAATATTTGATTTAGATTTTCTGATAGATTAAAATTTTCTAGTTCACAAAATTTTCCTGTCAACCAGTAGGGAATTAAAAGAACTATACTTGATAAGAATGCTACTACTAGATTTCCTATAATTGGCCAATGTTGTAATTTTAGAGAATATAGATAAACCAAAATATGGGTAATTATTACAAGATTTAACCAACCTGCAGATAAATCCGAAATAAAAAGAACTAGTAAAGAAGTAAATAAATGTAATAAGTAACAATTTCCGTAAAAGGTTTTACTTAAATCCTCAATATTTTTATTATTTATTTTATCGCTATTTATATCGTAGTAATTGTTAATTAAATAACCAGATGCTGTAGTGATAATAACAGATATAAAAAGTAATAAATGATCAATTTCAAAAGAAAAACTATCAGAATAGTTATGAAGCATTAGTCCCCAAAAGATTAAACCCAACAACGCTAAGTTTTTAATTCTTATGGCTTTAAAATATTTTTTTACCATGAATAGGAATCGTCATTGATCCATTTGTTTTGAACTCTCATAGTTTGTTCCAACACGTCTCTAACACAACCTTTTCCTCCATTTATATGAGAAATGTAATCGCATACTTCCCTTACTTCTACAGCAGAATCTTTAGGACAAGTAGATACTCCTACAACCTTTAGACATGGAATATCTGGTAAGTCATCTCCCATATAAAGAACTTGATTTAACTCAATATTATTCTCTTTTAAATGGTTTTCTAAAATAGGAAGTTTTTGATGTGCTGCTAAATAGATGTCTTTAATCCCCAAACCATTAAGTCTTTCCTTTACCATTTGTGAGTTTCCACCTGTAATAATTACAATGTGATAGCCCTTTTTAACAGCGTGTTGCAACGCATATCCATCCTTGGTGTGCATGGTTCTTACCATTTCGCCAGAAGAATCTAAAATGACATTTCCGTCTGTTAGTACTCCGTCGACATCAAAAATAAAAGTATTAATTTCAGAAAGTCTTTGTTTATAACTCATGGTGGTGTTTTTTAATAATTTGTTTTGTAAAAATCTCGTAAATTTCTTGTAGGTTTTCAAACTCTTTAAGTTCCTTCACCTGTTTTACAATAAGTGTATTATCTCCTCTTCTTGCTGGACCTGTTTGCTCCACAAAAGAATCTTCATTTAAGGCTGCCTCTATAGTTTTTTCCAAAAGAGGTTTTAAATCTTTAAAATTAACTTCATTTTTAATACAATATTCCTTAACCATACTTAGTAGGTGATAGGTAAAATTATTGGAAGCAACAGCTGCAAGATGAAGTTTTTTTCTTTTAGAAGAGTTTAAAATAGAAAAATTCATGTTGTTGGAACCACAAAATATACTCAATAATTTTTCGTCTTTTTCATTAGCTGCTTCCATAAAAAACGGAACTTTTTCCCAACTAATTTTAGAATCTTTTTTTATGCTTTGTAAAGGATAGATACATCCCCATCTGTTGGAAACAATACCAAGACTTTTACTATCCAAACTTCCCGATGTGTGAACTACTAAATGGTTGTTTTTAGAAATTTTTTCTAATACTTCTTGGTAAGCATCATCTCTCAAAGCAAATATATATAAATCACTAGTAGAAGGTATTTTTGAAATATTATTGGTGAAAAAAGTATTTTTCAAAACACTTTTTTCAATATTATTAGAGGTCTTGCCAAAAATGCAATCAATTTTGAATTGATTTTTTAAAAACAAATGTAAGAACCCATTGGCTATATTACCAGTTCCCAATATGGTTATGTTTTTTATTTCTTTCAAAATTAATTAAGCACTAAACCCCTGAATTACATTACTCATAGATTGTAATAATTCTTTTTTCTTGTCGTCCTTAGACTCGTGTATTTTTTCCTGAATAATTGTAGATGCTTGAAATAGATCTTCGTCATTAAAAGGGCCTTCTAAGTTTTCTAGTACAGTTAGTGCTTCTAAAATAACCATATATTCTCCATCACAAGAATATTCTATTAATTCTACAATGTAATCTGTCATATCAATTCCAGAGCTCCACATTGAAAATAAAACAAGCTCTTTTACCTCTTGGTTGTCTTCCATTAAATGTGGAAGTAGAAAATCAACACAATCCTTGTTCTTAAGCTCTGAGAAAATATTTTTTACTTCTTGTTTTAGCTTTATATCTTCTGTTGTTTTATAAAGTTTAACTAGTGGTGCAATTAATTCTTCATTTCCTTTGGCTTTTGTTTTTACAAGTGCTTTTGAAACTATTGAACTATTGTCGCTTGCCAAATCAGCTTTTATCTGATTAATAACTTTTTGTTGTGTATTCATTTTTTATTTTAAAATGGCAAAATTATAAGTTTAAATAGATAAGAACGTAACGATTCTATTTTTTATCAAATTATCTTTTCCCAAAAATATCACTTCCTATTCTAATCATATTACTTCCTTTAGAAATCGCCTCTATATAATCTCCACTCATTCCCATAGACAATGTCTTGAAATTTTCTCCAAAAATTGGTTTCAGCTCCTCAAAATATTCTTTTAATAAACTAAATTCTGCTTTTATTTGGTTTTTATCGTTGGTAAATGTTGCCATCCCCATAACTCCTTGAATATTTATATTTCCCCAATTCAAGTAATGTTTGGAATCTATAACATCTTTTATTTCTTCAATACTAAATCCAAATTTTGTGCTTTCACTAGCAATATGGAATTGCAACAAGCAGTTAATTGTTTTGTTATTTTTTAATCCCTGTTTATTTATTTCATCAAGAAGTTTTTTAGAATCTGCTCCATGAATTAAGTATACAAAAGGAGCTATGTATTTCACTTTGTTTCTTTGGAGATGTCCAATCATATGCCAACGAATGTTTTGTGGCAAAGACGCATGCTTATGAACCATTTCTTGAACTTTATTTTCTCCAAAATCCAAATGACCTGACTCCATAGCCTGTTGAATCATTTCTAAAGGTTTGGTTTTAGAAACAGCAATAAGCTCAACATCTTGAGGAAGAGTTTTTTTTATGCTTTCTATTTTTTCATTTACCATTTCCAAATGACCTGACTCCATAGCCTGTTGAATCATTTCTAAAGGTTTGGTTTTAGAAACAGCAATAAGCTCAACATCTTGAGGAAGAGTTTTTTTTATGCTTTCTATTTTTTCATTTACCATTAAATACTTTTTTATCAATCCAATTGTAAATGTATTGATATACTTCCTGCTTATTTATTTCGTTCAACATTTCGTGTCTTCCTCCCTCAAAAAGTTTTATTTCTGTATTTTTTAATCCTGCATGAATGAATTTCTTGTATAATTTTTGAACCCCTTTTCCATAATTGCCTACAGGGTCCATACTTCCACTAAATAGTAAATAATGTTTGTCTTTATTCATTCTAAGAATATTCTTCATTTTATTTACTGACATTACTCCAAAAGCTAGATCTACAAAAAACTGATTTTTAAATACTTGCATGCAATACGGATCATTGATATATTTTTTAACTACTGACTCGTCTCTAGATATCCAATCTTTCCTCGTTTTTGGTTTTTTAATCTTTTTATTGAATTCTCCCATTACCAATAATTGAAGAAGTCTTGATTTGGTTTTTTTACCAAAAAGAAAGCTATTGGATTTGGCAATAAAACTCCCCAAATAACCTTTTAATCCTGGGTGGGAGGCAGTAGCTGAAAATATATAGTGGCTCAGAGTTTCTGGAAAATCTATTAATAGCGATCTGGCAAGAAAAGAACCCATGGAATGTCCTAAAATTACGGTAGGAATATTTGGATTTTTTGAAGAAAACTCTTCTGTAATCCCTTTCAGGTCTTTTACCACTTTATTCCATCCATATTTTATGCTAAATAGACCAATATCCTCCATAGAACCAGCAGTCTTTCCATGTCCTCTTAGATCGGGAGCATATGCATATATTCCTTTTTTATTTAGCCACTTTGCGAAATCATGGTATCTATATCCATGTTCACTCATTCCATGTACCAAATGAATTAACATCTTTGGTTTTTCTACTGGCCAGTGATGAATTACAAGATTCTTCCCGTCGTGAGAGGTGAAATTCTCAAGAAAATAATTATCCTTTTCCATAGCAATAAAGGTACAATTCTTTATTAAGTTGCTCAATTTACCAATCCTTAACAATTTTAGTTCTAAACATTAAGCATTTATGGACATATTTTTAGTTAATTTCGCCACCAAATGAGAATACTCAATCATTTATTGTCTACTAGGTTCATGGCTATTTTGCTTTTTGCAATGGCAGCTTCAATAGGAGTTGCAACTTTTATAGAAAATGAATACGATACAATTACTGCAAAAGAAATGGTCTACAATGCAAAATGGTTTGAACTTATTTTACTTCTTCTTCTTTTAAATTTTATAAATAATATTAGAACTTACCAGCTTTTAAAGTGGAAAAAATGGTCTATTCTTTTACTCCATTTTGGTTTTATTATCGCTCTTTTGGGAGCTTTTTTTTCAAGATACTTTGGTTATGAGGGCGTTATGTTGGTACAAGAAAAACAAACTTCCAGTGAGATTTTTTCTACTGAACCTTATTTTCAAATAAAAGTTCACGACGATACTCTACAGTATAACGAATCTATTCAGCACTATTTTTCAAAGGTTTTTACAAAGCTACCTTCTACCAGTTTTAAATTTCCTGGAAAGGGAGAAGTTAATGTAAAAGTTGTAGAGAGGATTGAAAATGCAAAAAAAGAGTTTTTAAAAGATGTTCCGGGAGGGAAACCCCATCTCCATCTTGTTTTGCCAGGAAGAGAAAATTTATATTTACCCTCAGGAGAAGTAGTTGTTCAACAAGGAATACCATTCGCATTTAACAACAACGATAGGGAAGATGCCGTTCGTTTTTTTTACAACGATGACCAATTAGAAATATTTGCTCCTTTTGAAATGAGTAAGATAGATATGGCTAGCCTCTCAATAGAAGATAGACAAAGCGGAAGAGAAATTCCTCAGGATACTTTAGCTCCAAATATTTTACATACTGTGGATGTAAGGAATTTAATTTCTTTTTTGGGTCAGCAAATAATGATAAGTAGCATTGAAGAGAAATCTAAATTTGAATATCTACCATCTGATGATGAAGATTTACCAGACGCACTAAAGGTTGAAATTTCTACAAATGGAGATATTCAGAAAGAAATAGTTTTGGGAAAAGCCGGTGTAAGACCTATTCCAACTGCCATAAAATGTAGCAATTTATTTTTCTCTATTGCCTATGGTTCCAAAAAAATTGATATTCCTTTTGAAGTAGGACTTACAGACTTTAGGCTGATGAAATATCCTGGTTCTGAAAGTCCAAGTAGCTACGAAAGTGACATTACTATTTTAGATGAATCCAATGCTGTAAATGACTCTTTCAATCTATTTATGAACCATGTTGTAGATTATGGAGGGTTCAGGTTTTTCCAATCTAGTTACGACTGGTCGGAAGAGGAAAATAAAACTGCTGGTTTAGATCCTGATATTACAATCTTATCTGTTAATCATGATATTTTAGGAACTCTTGTAACTTATTTAGGATATTTACTTTTAGCAATTGGGCTCTTAGGAACTTTATTTAATCCTACCTCTAGATTTGTTGATATTAGAAAAAAAGCTATTAAAATAAGAAACAAAAGAAAAACAGTTTTTACCATATTTATTTCTTTTTTAATGCTGTCAGCCAGCTCTCAAGATATTGGTTCTGATAGTTTAAAAGAAGCCTATAAATACCAACCTATACCAAAAGAACAAGCCGATTCAATGGGTATTTTATTGGTTCAAACTTATGATGGGAGAATTGAACCAACTCATACACTAGCTTACGATATTTTTCATAAGATTTCTAAGGAAAATGACTTTACCACTAGTGACAATATTTCTGTAAACCCCATGCAGATTTTTATAGATATGATTCTAGACAAACCATATTGGCTAGAGGAAAAAATAATTTATATTAAAAAAGGTACGGGAGTAGCGGATTCTTTGGGGATTGAAGGCAAATATGCTTCAGTTAGGGATTTTTTTAATCCAGATGGCACCGAAAAATTAAAGGAGCTAGTTCAATTAAGCTTTGCAAAAAAAGATGTAGAAAAAAATGTCTTTGACAAAGAAGTAATAAAGGCCAACGAAAGAATGAATATCGTTCTTCAAACAATGAATGGTGCTTTTTTAAAAATATTTCCAATTGCTGGAAGTATAGATAATAAATGGGTGGATTGGATGGATCCTTATGCAGAACAACCCATAGATACTACAGATCAACATCTTGCGAATATTTCCCTCTCTAGGTTGTTTAGATCCTATATTATTGATTTAGGGGAAGCAAAAAAAACCAATAATTATGAAACTGCTCAGTCACTTTTAAACTTTATTAAAGCTTATCAAATTAAAACAGCACCTGCTAAGTTGCTATTAAATAAAAACCAGATTGAAAGAGAAATTTCTTACAATCATTCAAATTTATTTGTAACGGTCAAAAACTACTATGGTTATTTATCAGTTTTACTACTTATATTTTCTTTTTGGAATTCCTTGAGCAAGAAGGAAAATCTTATAAATAAAATTGTAAAATATATTTTATGGGGTCTGATTGTTTTACTAATGGTAGTTTTTGGGATGCATACTTATGCACTTGCATTAAGATGGTATATAACTGAGCATGCACCATGGAGTAATGGATATGAAGCACTTACTTTTATAGCTTGGGGAGGAGTTTTAGCAGGTTTTTTATTTATAAGAAGTTCAAGAATAACCTTAGCAGGAACTGCATTATTGGCATTTTGTGTATTAATGACTGCTGGTCATAGTAGTTTTGACCCACAACTAACCGATTTACAGCCCGTACTTAAGTCCTATTGGTTGGTTATACATGTTGCATGTATTACAATAAGTTATGGCTTCTTAGGGCTTGGTTTTATCCTTGGGCTAATTAATGTTGTTAACTACATATTCCTAAAACCAAAAAATAAAAACCTAAAAATGATTATTTCAGAGTTAACCTATGTAAATGAAATGACCCTTACTATTGGTTTAGCACTTGCAACCATTGGAACTTTTCTTGGAGGAATTTGGGCGAATGAATCTTGGGGAAGATATTGGGGATGGGATGCAAAAGAAACATGGGCACTAGTAATTGTATTGACCTACGCTATAATTTTACATTTTAGATTAATACCTGGACTAAAAAGTAAATTTACTTTTAATGTTGCCTCTGTATTGGCTTTCTCTAGTGTTTTAATGACTTTCATAGGTGTAAATTATTACTTGTCCAAAGGACTTCATTCTTATGCTAGGGGAGAAACACCTGTATTTCCAATTTGGGCGTGGATAACTATCGCTTCCATCTTTGGTTTGATTTTATTGGGCTGGTACAACAAGAAAAAATTAAATAAATCTACCTAATCCATTGGTATTCTTGCGCTTGCACTTGTGCTTAAGTCTGCAAAATAACCTTTTTCTTCCATAAATTTTCCGCTCATAGCAACCATAGCAGCGTTGTCGGTACAATAACTTATTTTAGGTACAAAGGTTTTACATCCTAGAGATTTCCCAAGTTTTTCAAACTCTTTTCTAAGATGTGAATTCGCAGAAACTCCACCTGCTAAAGCAAGGTCTTTACAGGGATAATTTTTAATAGATTTTTCTAGGTTTTTTAGTAGATAACTCACTAAGTGAGACTGATAAGAAGCACAGATATCATTTAAGTTTTCTTTGCAAAAGTGCTTATTACTTTGTTCGTTTTTCCTTATGAAATTTAAAAATTGGGTCTTTAAACCACTAAAACTATAATTGAATTCTCCAGCATTAGGGTAAGTAAAGTCAAATTTTTTGCTGTCCCCGTCTTTAGAAAGTTGGTCTATAATTGGACCTGCTGGATACCCAAGACCCATAATTTTACCTGCTTTATCAAACGCTTCTCCTACTGCATCGTCTATGGTAGTGCCTATAATTTTCATTTTTAAGGGTTCTTCTACCCAAACAATTTGAGTGTGTCCACCAGAAACTGTTAAGCAGATAAAGGGAAAATTAGGAGTAGGATTATCTTCTTTTTTCTCTTTTATAAAATGTGCGTGGATGTGGGCTTTCATATGGTGAACTTCAATCAAAGGAATGCTAAGTGATAAGGACAACGATTTGGCAAAAGATGTTCCAACTAATAAAGATCCTAATAAACCAGGTCCTCTGGTAAAAGCAATACTTGTAAGATCTTTAACATTTACTTTGGCTTCATTTAAAGCAGTTGTAACTACAGGAACAATATTTTCTTGATGTGCTCTTGAAGCCAACTCTGGAACAACACCTCCATACTTTTCATGTATAGATTGGTTGGCTGTAACGTTAGAATGTACAACTCCATTGATAAGAATTGCTGCCGAGGTGTCGTCACAACTTGACTCTATACCGAGAATGATGCTATCTTTGTCTACATTCATTATTGTTAGTTGAAAGAATACTTCAAAAATACCAATTCCATTTTAATTAGATTGACTTTTAATCTAATAGAGTTTTTCCTCTTCTTGATAATATTATTCTTATTCCTAATTAGATTTTCATTTTTTCAAAATAAAATTTCCAAGGAGGTTACCAATTATTTAAGTAATGAGATAAATTCTGACATCCGTCTTGGGGAAGTTTCTTTAAATGGTTTTACCAATCTTCAATTAAATCAAATATTTATTCCTGACTTAAATGGAGATACTGTTTTGTTTGTCCCAAAAGTAGTTGTGGATATTCAAGATATTAATTGGTTGGACAGGAAATTTAAAATTGATCAAGTGATTTTTAAAAATGCAGAAATTGTTTTAAGAAAAAATCCTGGAAAGAAAAAATACGAAATAGAGTTTTTGTTAAATAGCTTTAAAAAAAATCAAAGAGAAAGTAACGAATACCAGCTTTTGATAAGTGAGTTTAAAATTGAGAATAGCCAATTTTATCACCTTTCAGAAAATAGTATTGATGAAAATGAAAATATTGATATTCAGCATTTTAAATTGTTTAACCTAAATTTATTATTGAATAATACTTCTTTAGACAATAATTTGTTTTTTTCAAAAATAAGTGATCTTAAATTTCAGCATGAAAAAGGTTTTAATATATCAAGAGTAAATGCCGATTTATATTTAGATTCAACCAAGCTAAACCTAGTTAATTTAAAATTAGAAACGCCAAATAGTACATTTAATTCCGATAACATAATTCTAAATTTAGATTTTAAGAACGACTTCCTACTATTGGAAAATATGGAAACCCGACTATCAAGTATAGACTATAATTTATTTTTCAATAGACAACTAGATACCACACTAAAGTTAAATTTTAATACCCATTTTTCAGGTTCCTCATCTTCAATTAAGTTAAAAGATCTTTCACTTAACTATCAAAGCTCTTCTCTTGAAGGGGATTTTGAAATTCAAGATTTTTCAAATGAAAATTTAGTGTCTTATTTTTTCAATTTAGAATCCAATACTATTTTGGTAAATGATTTAATATCTCTACAAGAAAATATAAATTTAAAAATTCCTCCACTAGCATTAAAACAACTTAAGAAAATCAATAATTTCGATTTCCAAATATCTGGAAATGGAAATAATGAAGAAATAAAGTCAAATTTAGAATTTGTTTCTTCAACCGGAGAAATTGTCGGGGATTTGCATTTCTTTAAAAATAATTCATCAGATATATTTTACCATTTTAATATTGATGCAAAAAAAATCTCAGGAATTTCATTATTAGATAACAACAACTCTGAAAACTTCAATGCCCATTTTGAAATAGATGGAAAAGGACTTTATAAAGAAGATGTTGATTTAAAAATAAATGGATACTTGTCTGATTTTACATACAACGACTATAAATATGAAGATTTAAATATTACGGGCGCCTTTAAAAACAAATCTTTTATTGGCCAAATGGAACTAATAGATAAATACATTCATCTTGACTTTAATGGATATATAGATTTAAATAATCCTGTGACCGAATTTGATTTTTCCATGGATATTAAAAATGCATTTCTTGGTAAAATAGGCTTTTTAGCCAATCATCCAGAGGGAGTAACTTCTTTTAAAACCTATTTAAATGGATTTGGAAATAATTGGAAAGATTTTACGGGATTTGCCAATATGGAAGATCTTGTGTTTATTCAAAATGGTCAAACCTATAATTTTGGAAATATTGATTTTGATTCTCAGTCAAATAAATACAATCATATACTAAATTTCAGTTCTGACTTTGTTTCTTTTAATATTTCTGGTGATTTTAAGTTTGATCAATTAAACAAAGACTTAAATTATTTATTCGCTACTATTTTTCCAAATTTATCAGAACCTTCAGATTATCTACCAAGCAAACAATATGTTGATTTTGATTTAGAAATTCGCGATTTTTCCAAAATATCAGCCGTCTTTTTTCCTTCTTTAGACATTGCAAAACAATCCAATTTAAGATTTTCCCTCAATGGAGAAAAAGAAATATTAGATTTTAGTTTAAACTCTAATAAAATTCAGTATGACGACTTTGTATTTAAGAATTTAAATTTAAATATTAAAGATTCAAAAGATATTTATTTAGACAGTAATCTAAAATTTATTTTATCAGTTGAAGAATTTGTAAACAACCAGATTATAAATTTTCAAAATATTGAATTGCAAACTAATGCAAAAAATAATACTGTAAATACTTCTTTAGCTTGGAACAATAACGATTCTATTTCTCTAGGGAAGGTAAGTTCGGTTATAGATTTTAAAAGTTCAAAAATGATTTTTGCAAATCTTGAAGAGTTTTATCTATTTGACACATCTGTTGGTTATTGGAATATGGAAGGAAATCCGTCTATAAAGTTTATGAATGATAAATATTCCTTAGATTCAATTTTACTTTCCAATGCCAATCAGTCAATTATTTTAAATGGGATTATTGGTCGAGAAGTTATAGACAGCCTATCACTTGAAATTCAAGACTTTCAACTAAGTTCTGTTCCGTTGTTATTCGATTTTAAGAAAAAAAATACTGCAATGGAAGGAGTTTTAAATGCCCAGATTAATTTTCAATCTTTGCTTTCCAGTCCTCAATTATTTAACGAATTTAATATTCAAAATTTCATATTTAATTTTTTCCCAATTGGAGATGTTAATTTCCATTCATTATGGGATGAGAACTCTAATAAATTTATTCTAAATGGGGGGTTAGTAAACGAAAATAACCATCAGGAAGTTCAATTAATTGATTGCCATTTTTATCCTAATAACGATAAAAAGTTAGATGGTATAGTTAAATTTGACAGTACAAATATTGATTTTTTAAGTCCTTTTCTCCCAAACACCATTCTTTCCAATCTTCAGGGTCTTTTATCGGGGGATTTATCCCTTTCTGGCGATCCCTTCCATCCCAAATTTAACGGCGATTTATCTCTTAATAATGGAGAATTAAAATTAACTGAGTACGGTACTGAATTTAAAGTAAATGGTAATCTTTTGGTCAAAGACGATGCAATTGAAATTTCTAATGGCAATTTCTTAGATGAGTTAAATAATATTGGAATTATTAACGGCTATTACCACCACGATAATTTTATAGATTATTCATTAAATATTTCTCTAGAAATTGACCAGCCAATAATGGTAATGAACAATACATTTTCTGAAAATCCATATTATTATGGCAAGGTATTTATGACTGGTTCAGCAGAAATAAGTTACGATTCTATTGAGAATTTATCAATTTATGTAAATGCAATAACCGATGAAAGCACCTCCCTAAATATTCCATTATATGGTTCTTCTGAAGTTGTCCTTCACGATTTTATTGCATTTATTAATAAGGACACCAATAACGTTGTGACAATTAACAAACCTATTGTTTCCAAAGAGAAAATGAATATAGATATTGATTTAGAAATCACAGATGAAGCAGAGGTAATGCTGATATTAGACGATCTGGTAGGAGACGAAATGAAATCTAGTGGTCAAGGGAACATCCAATTAAATATTGATCAAAACTACGATTTAACCATGTATGGTAATTATGTTATTAATAAGGGAGAGTATGTTTTTACTTTAAAAGATTTTGTCAATAAAAAGTTCGATTTAATAAAGGGAGGCACCTTAACTTGGCTAGGGGACCCCTACAATGCTAAAATAGATTTGAGTGCCAGATATCCCTTAAGAACTAGTTTATACAACATAATGCCAGAAATAGATAGAGATAATTGGAAACACAAAAGTATGGTGGATGTGGATATTGAATTAGAAAATAATTTAATGAATCCAGATATTCAATTCAGTATTGAGGTTCCCAATGGAAACGAATCGGTTAAAACTGCTCTTAAAAGAGTTTTATCCAATACAGAAGAGCTTAATAAACAAGTATTTTCTCTTTTAATTTTAAATCAATTTATTACTCCCAACCATCTCAATTTAGGAAATAATGTCAAGTCTTACGACATTTCAACTAGTGAAGTATTGTCTAACCAGTTAGGAAATATGATTTCTTCATTTACAGATGAGTTTGACATAGGGTTTAACTATACTTTAGGCAATCAGTTGTCCAATGAAGAATTATCTGTGGCAATGTCTACTCAGCAATTTAACGATCGTTTAACTGTAGAAACAAATCTAGGAATATCTCAGTCTAATAGTATTACTCAAAATCCAAATTCATTTATTGGAGATGTGAACATTGAATACAAACTAAATAGTAAAGGCAATATTAGAGTGCATGCCTATAACCAGTCCAACGAATACGATCTTTCCAATCAAAATCAATCCAACTATACCCAAGGTTTTGGATTGTTCTATAAACAAAGTTTTGATTCTCTAGGAGAGTTGTTTTGTGAAATGAATAACTTATTTAAGTCCAAGGACAATAAATGTAATTATTGCGAGATTAAAGAACTAAGGAAAACTAAAGGAATCATAGATTAATATATAGTAAGTTGTTCTTGTCTCTTAGAATACTTTCTTGTAAAATCATTTTTTTTAAAATAGAGCTTAATCTTTCTTTTTCAATCACTTCTTCTAGCTGTTTATAGATAAAGCTTGGAGATTTGGGTTCGTAATTTAACAAGAAAAAAATTGCATTTTCGACTACTTTTTTAGTGTTATTTTTAATTTTCAATCCCATATTGCAATTGTCGCAATTTTTACATTTTTCACTTTTATGTTCTCCAAAATAGTTCAATATGTTAATATTTCTGCACTCTATTTTTTGGTTTACATAGTTAATTAATTGATTGGCTTTTTCGTTTTTAACGTTTTTAAAATTCAAAAACTTTTTTGAAAGACTTAAGTGATTTATGTTTGGTCTTGGAATTGAAAAGTTGATGGTGTAGTTGGATTTTTTTGCTTCGTAAATCAGGATGTTTTGACTGTGAAGTTTATTTAATAAGAATATTGTTTCTTCTTTTTTAATATTCAATCTCTTGGAAATAACTGCTTCGCTTATTCTAACCATTTGTTCATTGATGTTGGAATAGCTTCTTATTAATACATCTATTATTTTTTCAAAATTTTTGTAAGAATTTAAAAACTGATTTAGCCTATCAATAGGCATAGTTATTTGAGCCATTGAAAATTGATAATCGTTGGTTTGTTGAATATATCCTTCGTTTATTAGGTATTTAATTGATTGAGAAGTAGTAGACCTAGAGAGCTTGTTGTTGTTTGAATTGTTGTTGTTTGAAATGATGTCAATATCTAGTTCAAACTTTTCATCCGAATAATACCCAATAGTTATTTGATGAATATTGACAATACTTTGAAAAACTTTCCTAACATCCTCAATATCGGGAAAATTTATTTTTATTCTTTTTTTTAAATTTTCAATATCCTGATCGTCTTTTAAAATAATAGAGAAGGAGGCTTTTCCATTTCTACCTGCTCTTCCAGATTCTTGGTAAAAAGATTCTAGGGTTTCAGGTAAGTCAAAGTGAATAACAGTCTTAACATCTGGTTTGTCAATTCCCATTCCAAATGCATTGGTGGCTATCATTGTATCAAATTCATTATTGATCCATTTGGTCTGTTTTTCAGATCTTTCTCTAAAATCTAATCCAGCGTGGTAAAAATCTGTTTTATAATTTTTACTATTAAGTAGTTTGGATAATTCTTTTGTTTTCTTTCTATTTCTAACATAAATTATTGAAGATTCATTAGTAAGTAATTTCACTAGAACCTTTTCTTTATCAATTGCATTTATTACACTATAATTGATATTATTTCGAATGAATGATTTCTTTATTTTATTGCTTTCCTTGAAAAAAAGTTGCTCTTCTATGTCTTCTACAACTTCAGGCGTAGCCGTTGCTGTAAGTGCGATAAATGACAAGTCTTTATTCAAGGTTCTTAAGGAAGAAATATTTCTATATTCTGGTCTAAAATCATTTCCCCATTCGGAAATACAATGTGCTTCGTCCACTGCTACAAAACTTACATTCATTTTCTTAAATCTATCTATGAATAATGTGGTTTTTAGTCTTTCAGGAGACAAGTAAAGAATTTTTATATTTCCATATATAACATTGTCCAATATCCTGTCAATGTCCTTGAAATGAAGTGAAGAATTGATGTAAGCTGCTTTTATTCCTCTTTTAAGAAGCTGGTTTACTTGGTCCTCCATCAATGCTATAAGGGGAGATATTACCAAACAAGTTCCTTCCATAAGAACTGCAGGTAGTTGATAGCATAATGATTTACCTCCACCAGTTGGAAGTAATGCAACTACGTCTTTTTTTTGAAGTACAAAGTCTATAATTCTTTTTTGAGAATCTCTAAATTCATCAAAACCCCAGTACTTTTTCAGGACATTAATTAATGCTTCTCTATTATTGTTTTGCTCACTTACCACAAATTCATTTTTATTTTAGTACTTTTGCAAACTAATAATTTCGTTATACGCCAATGGAAGTTGATATTTTTCAAACTAATATCCAATTAACAAAAAATAGCAGATTACCGCAAGTAAACTGGGATAATTTACCTTTTGGAAAATTGTTTTCAGACCATATGTTTACTATGGATTTTGATAATGGCAATTGGTCCAAACCTAAAATAATGCCTTATGGAGATATTAGTATATCCCCTGCCAATTCAGCAATTCACTATGGGCAAAGTTGTTTTGAAGGAATGAAAGCCCATAGAGATGTGAATGGAGATATAGTTTTGTTTAGACCTTACGAAAATGCTAGAAGATTCAATAGCTCCAACAAACGAATGTGTATCCCAGAAATTAGTGAAGAGGTTTTTGTTAATTCCATTTTAGAATTAATTGCAATAGACAAAAAATGGGTTCCTCAAAATCTAGACCATTCTCTTTATATAAGACCTTTTATTTTTGCAACCGATCCTTACATAGGTATAAAGCCATCAGATTCTTATAAATTTATGATTTTCACTTGTCCGGTTGGATCCTATTATTCAGAACCTGTTTCTGTTAAAGTAGAAACTCATTATTCCAGAGCTGTTCAAGGAGGTACTGGCTTTTCTAAGGCTGCTGGTAATTACGCTGCTGCTTTATATCCAGCAATGTTGGCTTCCCAAGAAGGCTTTAGGCAATTAATTTGGACAGATGCTAAAGAACATAAATATATTGAAGAAGCTGGCACTATGAACGTCTTATTTGTAATAGACAATGTTCTTGTAACCCCCATTGTTGGTGATACAATTTTAAATGGTATTACTAGAAAGAGTGTAGTAGATATTGCTAAAGATTGGGGAATGGAAGTTCAAGAAAGAAAAATCGAAGTTCAAGAAGTTTTTGAAGCACTTAAAGACGGTAGTTTAACCGAAGCTTTTGGTGCTGGTACCGCAGCTACTATTGCTCCAATATCAAATATCTCTCTAAACGGAGAAAACTTTACAATTCCTGAATCCAAAGATCACCATTTTCACACCAAGGTCTTAAAGTATCTTTCAGAATATAAAATGGGAATACATCCAGATAAATTTAACTGGTTAGTTAAAGTATAGATTATTAATCTATATTTTCTATTATCATTGCTGAAGCACCACCTCCTCCATTACAAATACCTGCTGCTCCAATTTTACTTTTCTTTTGTTTTAAGACATTTATAAGAGTTACCAAGATTCTACTTCCACTTGATCCAAGAGGATGACCAAGAGCTACCGCACCTCCATTTACATCAACTTTGTTAGCATCTATTTCCAGTAATTGAGTATTAACAATTCCTACTACTGAAAATGCTTCGTTTAATTCCCAATAATCCACGTCTTTTGCCAATATGTTTGCCTTTGAAAGTGCCTTATTGATTGCTATTGCAGGAGAAGTAGTGAACCACTTTGCTTCTTGAGAAGCGTCAGCATAACTAACCACTCTTGCAAGTGGTTTAAGATTAAGTTCGTTTGCTTTTTCTTCATTCATGAGAATAAGTGCAGATGCACCGTCATTTAAAGTTGAAGCATTTGCAGCAGTTACTGTTCCATCTTTGGAAAAAACAGCTTTTAGTTGAGGTATTTTATCAAGTTTTACATTTTTAAATTCTTCATCTTCTTTAATTACTAACGGATCTCCTTTTCTTTGAGGAATAGTTACTGGAATAATCTCTTTTTCAAATAACCCATTGTTGGATGCGTAAGCAGCTTTATTATAAGATTCTATGGCAAATTCATCTTGTTGTTCTCTAGATATCTTATATTTTTCAGCACATTGATCGGCGCAATTACCCATGTGAACTTTATTATAAACATCTGTAAGACCGTCTTTAACCAATCCATCCACAAAGTTGACATCTCCTAGTTTTTTTGATTTCCTTGCATTGTAATAATGGGGAACCATTGACATATTTTCCATTCCTCCAGCTACTACAATATTTACATCTCCAGTCATTATAGATTGTACCGCCAATGAAACTGCCTTCATACCAGATGCACATACCTTATTGACTGTGGTACATGGTGTGTTTTCATTTATACCTGCATAAATTGCTGCTTGTTTTGCTGGAGCCTGACCAAGATTTGCTTGTAGAACATTGCCCATAAAGACTTCTTCAATTAGATTTGGATTTAAATTTATAGATTCAAAAGCTCCTTTGATTGCTGCTGCACCCAATTTTGTTGCGGATATTGAGGAAAGAGAACCTCCAAAACTACCCATTGGAGTTCTTTTTGCTGCTACTATTACTACTTTTTTCATCTTTAAATTTAGTTTTAATTTTTCTTATTTATTCTACTTAAACTTTAAAATAGATATTTTAACTTAATATTTGAAATTGATATATTAAATATTGTTCAATTCAAAAACTATGTTAATTTTGCATACTTATTTGGAGAGGTGGCAGAGTGGTAATGCAACAGCCTGCTAAGCTGTCAACGAGCAATCGTTGCCAGGGTTCGAATCCCTGTCTCTCCGCTGAATAAAAAAAGCCTCTAAAATTAGAGGCCTTTTTTTTATCGATAAAAAAATGAATTATTTAATGGAGCCTTGAACCCTTTTCATGAATTTATTCAAAGCATTCTTTTTATCTTCTCCTCCTTCAATGTCTTTAACAACTTCAATAGAGCCATAAAGGTTAGATAACAGTTCTCCAATAACATCTATTTCCTGATCTTTAATATTAGAATTTTCAGTTAAATGCTCAAGTACTGATATTGTTTCTTCAATATAGTCAGCATCGTTTTGCTCAATAAATTCAACAAGATGTTTAATGATTGGCAGCCTCATCTACAAAATTTAATAGTACGTCTGCTTTATTGGTCTGTACTTCGTTAACTAATTCTCCGTTTTTAAAAAAAGCAAAAGTAGGAAGGTTAGAAACGTCTGCTAATTTTCTAGAATTAGGATTTTTCTCTGCATCTACCATCAAAAAATGCATATTTTCATTTTCTAAAGACATTTTCTTAAACTTTGGTTTCATTATTCTACAGTTTCCACACCAACCAGCGGAATATTGAACAAGAACTTTTTCGTTGTTCTGAATTTCTTCTTGAAGAGTATCAGTATTTAATTCGCTAACCATTAATGTTTTGCAAGGTAATCTGCTACACCGTCTCTGTTTTCTTTCATTGCATCTTTACCTTCTTCCCAGTTAGCAGGACAAACTTCACCAAATTTTTGGTTATGTGCATAAGCATCAATCAATCTTAAAAATTCATTTATGTTTCTACCTACAGGGAAAAAATTCATTCCTTGGTGGAATACCATTCCATCTTCATCTAGAATAAATGTTGCTCTATAAGGAGTACTATTTCCGTCAGTTTGAACAGCATCTAATTCCTCGTCGTATCTTTCGTTAGTAGTATCCAATACTTTTAAAATATTTGCTAAATTTCTATTAGCATCTGCTAAAATTGGGTAGGTTACCCCTTCAATACCACCATTGTCCTTTGGAGTGCTCAACCATGCAAAGTGAACTTCCGGTGTGTCACATGAAGCACCAATTAGAATAGTATTTCTTTTATCAAATTCTGGTAACGCTTCTTGAAATGCATGTAATTCTGTAGGACATACATAGGTGAAGTCTTTTGGGTACCAAAATAGAACTACTTTTTTCTTGTTTTTAACTGCTTCTTCTAGAACGTTAACTTTAAATGTATCACCCATTTCATTCATGGCATCAACCTCAATACTTGGAAATTTTTTTCCTACAAAATTTGACATATTTTTTTTTTAATTTTTAATACTTTTACAAATATACTTAAGACGAAAGTTATTGTAGTAAAATATTGTTAATTTTTTTAAAATTCTATGAATAATTCTGTTGAACAAAACCCCTTTCATTTGGCTATTCCAGTTCATGACTTGCAAATAGCAAAAGAATTTTATTCTTCAATATTGGGTTTTCAAGAAGGTAGATCAGCAGAAAAGTGGGTGGATTTTAATTTTTTTGGTCATCAACTAGTAATTCATGAAACCAACCAAAAAACAATTTCAAATAACAATTATGTTGATGGTCATGGAGTTCCAGTACCACATTTTGGTGTAGTTTTATCCATGATACAGTGGGTAGATTTTAAAGAAAGATTGGAATCTAAGAAAATAAAATTTGTTGTAGAACCCTACATCAGGTTTGTAAATCTTCCTGGTGAACAAGCAACTATGTTTTTCTTAGACCCTTCCAACAATGCCCTTGAATTTAAAGCATTTAAAAACTTAAATAATTTATTTAAAAAATAACAGCATGAATTTAGAACCCGAAATATTTGAATTTTTAAAAAAATTAAAAAAAAATAACAATAGGCCTTGGTTTAAAGACAATAAGTCAACTTTTGACACTCATAATTCTAATGTTAAAAAATATTTCAGTAATTTTTTTGACAATAATAAAGACCAATTTAAATGGGAATCTTTTAAAGTTTTTAGAATTTATAAAGATGTTCGTTTTTCGAAAGATAAAACACCGTATAAAACCCATTTTGCAATAGCTTTTCATAGGACTAAACCTAAGTATAGAGGCGGATTTTATATTCATATACAGCCAGGAAACACTTTTATAGCAAGTGGTTTTTGGAATCCAAATAAAGATGATTTGTATAGAATTAGAAAAGAAATTGAATCTGATGGGGATTATTTTAGAGAAGTCATTGAAAATAAGAAAATTACTAAAAAGTGGGGTGCTATCCATGGAAATTCACTTAAGGTCTGTCCAAAAGGATTCGATAAAAATCATCCAAATATTGACTTATTGAGATATAAGCAATTTATTTTTGTTAAAAACTTCCAAGATGAAATGGTTTTAGAAGATAACTTTAGAGACACTGTTAATGAGCATTTTAAATTACTTTTGCCATTTCACGATTATTTCAGTGATCTTTTAACAACAGATTTAAATGGTCAGTCAATATTGTGATTTTTTAAAAGATTAAAGACGAACTTATCTGTAGGGAAATGCAAGTCTTCTTCAGAAAAATCTATTATTTTTTTCCATTCAAATACTGGAAAATCTTTTATGGGTACTTTTAATTTATTATTGATTTTTGAAGTTAATTTTGCTTTGTAATAAATAGCAATTAACTGATCTTTAGAATCAAATTGACTTTGTTGATAGAAATCTGTTGTATAAAAGTGCTCAATGTCTTTAAGGTTTTGGTTCATTTCTTCCATACTTTCTCTTTGAAGACCCTCAATTAGTCCCTCACCATATTCGAGGCCTCCTCCAGGAAACTTATAAAGGTATTTCCCCATAATAAGTTCTCTACTCACAAGAATATATTCCTCATCAATAATTAATGCGTAAACTCTTAAATTAAAAGATTTAATTTCTTTATTCATCTAGTTTAAACTCAGATGTTTTGTGGAATGTTATTTCTGGATAATCTCCTTCTGCTTGAGCTAATAAAAAAGGGCTTGGCGCTAGAAATACTGGGTTTTCGTCCTTGTCATAAGCAACATTGGTAGATTTTCTTTTTATAAAATCTTGAATAGTATCGTTCTTTGAACTAGTCATCCAGCATGCTTTAAAAAAGTTTCTGGACACAAAGCTACAACTAGCTCCGTATTCTTGCTTTAGTCTGTATTGAATCACTTCAAATTGAAGTTCACCTACCGTACCAATAATTTTTCTATTTCCAGGTTGCATAACAAACAATTGGGCTACTCCTTCATCTGTTAATTGTCTAAGGCCTTTGTCCAGCTGTTTGCTTTTCATTGGGTCATCGTTTTGGATTTCCTTAAAAATTTCTGGTGAGAAACTGGGAATTCCTTTAAAATTTAATATTTCACCTTCGGATAGTGAATCTCCAATTTTAAAAGTTCCAGAATCGTATAAGCCTATTACATCACCAGGATATGCGTCATCTACAACAGATTTTGAAGAAGCCATAAAACTAGTAGGATTGGGAAATTTTATTTTTTTTTGATGTCTAGTATGCAAGTAAAATTTGTTTCTTTCAAATTTACCCGAAACTATTCTTAAAAAAGCAATTCTATCTCTGTGTTTGGGGTCTATATTAGCATGAATTTTAAATACAAATCCACTAAACTTTTCTTCATTTGGTTCAACAGATCTTGACTCTGTATTTCTTCCTAGGGGAGTAGGAGATACTTCAATAAAAGAATCTAAAAGTTCTTGAACTCCAAAATTATTTAAAGCAGACCCGAAAAAAACAGGCGCAACTTTTCCTTCCAAATATTTTTCTTGATTAAAATCACCATAAACACCGTCTATAAGTTCAACTTCTTCTTTTAAAACCTCAGTTGCTTCTTCGCCAATAAAATCTGAAAGGGAAGGGTCTTGTATTCCATTTAGATTATAAACCTCTTTTTCAATACTTGTTTTATTTCCACTAAATAAATTCAGTTCCTTTTTATGCATATTGTAAACCCCTTTGAAAGTTGCTCCAATTCCAATTGGCCAACTCATTGGTTTTACCTTTATACCTAGCTTAGATTCAATTTCGTCCAACAAATCAAATGCATCTTTTCCTTCGCGATCCATTTTATTAATAAAAACAATTACTGGAGTATCTCTCATTCTGCAAACTTCCATTAATTTCTCTGTTTGTGCCTCTACACCATTTGCACAATCTATTACCATAATTACACTATCTACAGCAGTTAGAGTTCTATAGGTGTCTTCCGCAAAATCTTTATGTCCAGGAGTATCTAAAATATTTATTTGCTTGTCTCTATAATTAAAGGCCATTACCGATGTAGCAACACTTATTCCCCTTTGTTTTTCAATTTCCATAAAATCAGACGTAGCAGATTTTTTTATTTTGTTATTTTTAACTGCTCCAGCACTTTGTATAGCACCACCAAAAAGAAGGAGTTTCTCTGTTAAGGTAGTCTTCCCAGCATCAGGGTGAGATATAATTCCAAAAGTTCTTCTTTTGTTTATTTCTTTTTCGTGATTCATTGTTTGCGAATATAATACTTAAGATCTCATTGTAAAAAAAACATTGCATTGTTCAAATAAAAATCTTCACAAATTTTTAAAATCTCATATTATTGGTACATTTAAGTCATGAAAAATATACTTGCACCATTTTTTTTACTAATTAGTTTAAACTTTTTTGCTAATAACCCCTACAATATTAAGTTAATAAGTCAGGATAATAATTCTGTTCTTGTTGAGTATCAGCTCAATAATTACTCTCTTATTGATTCCAAAACAATCAACTCCATTCAGCATAAAAAACTGGTGGTTGAGGGAGGAAGACCCATCCTTAATTTAGGAGAGCCCGAATTATTAAAATTCACCTCCAATATTCAACTTCCTGAAACTGGAGTTAGCAATTTTACAATTGTAGATTCTAAGTATTCTGTAATTGAAAGTGTTAGTATAATTCCTTCCAAAGGTAATTTATACAGAAATATAGACCCTAGTTTAATTCCATTTAATAAAGGTCCATTATACGAACTAGATCAGGATTATCCATCTAGTATTTTTTCACTTAGTGAACCCTATATACAGAGAGATTTAAGGGGGCAAACTTTAAACTTTGTTCCATTTCAATATAATCCAGTTCAAAAAACACTTAAGGTTTACAATAAAATAGTTGTTAAAATTGAATTTAACCAATCTGTCAAAGGAAATAACGAATTAGTTCGAATCAATGGTGAAAATGTTTTAAATGAGCTAAAAAGTTCTTACCAAAGACGTTATTTAAATTATTCTCCAACCAGATATAATTCTATTGGCCAAGAAGGGAGTATGTTAATAATATCTCCTTCAGAATATTTCAATGAATTAGCTCCTTTTATTGAGTGGAAAAGACAATCGGGTAGAGAAGTGGTTATTGTTGATATTGCAGATATTGGAAATAATCAGAGCAGTATTTATAACTACGTAAGAACCTACTACCAACAAAATACAGATTTTTTATATTTATTAATTGTAGGTGACCACAATAAAGTCGCAGCATATGATGCTGGTTCAACTGGAGGATGGATGTCCGAAACAAAATGGTCTGATGCAAAGTACGGCTTGGTTTCAAATTCTAACGATTGGTACCCAGATATATACGTTGGAAGATTCAGTCCCTCTAATTTGACAGATTTAAATAATATTGTTCAAAGAAATTTAGAATACGAGACAAATCCAGATACTTCCGACTACTATTTAAATGCTATAGGACTAGGTTCTAACGAAGGTGCTGGATACGGAGATGATGGAGAAGCAGATTGGCAACATTTAAGAAATATAAGAACAGATTTATTAAATTACGGCTACCAAAATGTTTTTGAATTTTACGATGGAACACACGGTGGAGAGGATGCCAACGGAAATCCCAATTCTACTATAATTTCCAATGCAGTAAATGGCGGTATTTCATTATTTAATTACACTGGACATGGAGATATAAATACATGTTCATCTGGAAATTATTCAAGTTCTCACATCAATTCTGCAACCAATAATGGTAAATATCCATTTGTTGTTTCCGTTGCTTGTAATAATGGAACTTTCACATCTGGGACTTGTATTTCCGAAGCATGGCAAAGAGCAAGTAGTTCTGGTTCTCCCACTGGTGCTATAGCAGCAGCTGGTTCTTCTATTTTAATGTCTTGGGCACCTCCAATGGCATCTCAAGATGAAATAGTGGATATTTTGGTAGAGTCTTATCCAAATAATAAAATGCATTCAATAGGCGCTCTTTTTTATAGCGGGCAAATGAAAATGTTGGACGATTATCCAAATCCTGGAAAAGAAGTAGTTGAAACTTGGGTTTTGTTTGGAGATCCAACAACCTTATTTAGATCTGACATTCCTAGTGATTTTGTAGTGGAGCATAGCGAAACAGAAGAGATTGGATTGACATCTACTACTATCCTATGTGATATTGAAAATGCTGCTGTAACACTATGGAACGGAGATTCTCTAATTGGAAAAAGTAATGTGTTAAACGGCCAAGTAGATTTTAATTTTGATTCAATTAATACTATTGACACTTTGAGTATTGTTATAAACGCTTATAACAAAACACCATATTTTGGACAATTAAGAACCACAAATCCACCTGTTGATCCTCTTGGTAATTCTGAAGATCTTCTTTTTGGCCCGAATCCTATTAATTCTAATCATCAAGTAAATTTAATTTTTGAATTACTAGAAGATCAAGAAACTTACTTTGAAATATTTAATCCTCTAGGTCAGTTGATTTACAGTAAGTCAATTCTATTAAATGCAGGATTTTATGGTCCAAATTATACCCAACTAGTACTTGATTTAAGTGAAATTGATTTATCCTCTGGCATATATTCTCTTTCTACTAATATTAATAATAGTAAAACTGTAAAACAGCTTTTGGTACCTTAACTCAATAAAAAATCCCTATGAAATTAATAGAGTGTCCTAGAGATGCTATGCAGGGTTTTTCTAGTTTTATTCCAACAAAAAAAAAGATTGAATATTTCAACGAACTTTTAAAAGTAGGTTTTGACACACTTGATGTTGGTAGTTTTGTTTCAAAGAAAAAAGTTCCTCAGTTAGCAGACACATCTGATGTAATTAAAAGTTTGAATTTAGGTAATTCCCCAACCAAGTTATTGGTGATTGTTGGAAATGAAAGAGGGGCTAGAGAAGCTGTTGATTATGATGAAATAACTTATTTAGGTTTCCCTTTTTCAATTTCTGAAACTTTTCAAAAAAGAAATATAAATTCTAGTATTAAAGAATCCTTAATAAGATTAGAAAAAATTCAGAATTTATGTGTGAAAAATAATAAAAAATTAGTGACTTATTTCTCTATGGCTTTTGGTAATCCTTATGGTGATCAGTGGAGTATATATATAGTGGCTCACTGGGTTGAAAAGTTATTAAAAGACTTTGGAATTGATATTTTATCTTTGAGCGATACTATTGGTTCTAGTACTCCACATGTAATAACTTGGCTTTTTAGCAAGCTTATAGAAGAATTTCCAAAAGTTGAGTTCGGTGCTCATCTTCATTCAAGTCCAGATAATTATTTCGATAAACTTCAATCTGCATACGATGTAGGTTGTAAAAGATTTGATGGTTCTCTCCTTGGAATTGGTGGATGTCCAATGGCAAAAGATGATTTAGTTGGAAATATGGCTACCGAAAAAATGATTGATTTTTTGAACGGAAAATCAGAAAATTTACAACTCGATAATGTTTCTCTTGAAAAGTCTTTGGCAATTGCTAGAGCAATTTTCAAATAACTTAATTATTAAACCTTTTCCATAGTTTTTCGTTAGTTATTTGAAAGTATTATTGTTGATAGATACACTTTAATTGTTGATATTTGTAAAAACACATTGATTTGAAGCGTTTTATACTAAGTATTATTGTATTGTATATTGGTCTTAGCACATCTATTGTTTATTCTCAAGATGCTTCTGATCCCTACATAGTTATTGCTGGTAGTGTTAACAATGAAAATTATGAAAAACTAAGTGGAGTAAAAGTTGAAATAAAACAAGACAATCAAGTTTTTAAATCTGTTGTTACTTCTTCTAAAGGCAAGTACGATGCTGTAGAAATTCCGTATGGATATATTTACATAGTAACTTTTTCAAAAAATAAATATGCTACTAAATCTATCCTAATAGACTCAAAAAGTGGTTATTTCAAAGAGGAACAAAGTACCCAACCATTTGCCATACCAATTACACTTCAAACTATACAGCCAGGTATAGATTATTCTATTGTTTCAGACCAGCATGTTGGTAAAATTAGAATTATGAATGGCAATTTAGCTTTAGATAATGTCTACAATAAACAAAGGAAAAACGAAATTGACAGACATTTTAAAGCGATAGAGGAGCAAGCAAAGTTAAAAGAGTCTCAATTTAATAAGTTCTTATCCGAAGGAGATAATGCACTAAACAAAGAAGATTATTCTTTAGCAATTTTGAAATACGAAGAAGCTTTAAAAATCCACAAAGATGATTTGGTAGAAAATAAGATTGAAAAAGCAAAGAAAAATCTAGAGCTTATTGGTCAAGAAAAGGAACTAAACAAACAATACAATGAATTGATAGCTAAAGGTGACAATGCCCTCTCTACTGGAAACAATACCTTGGCTTTAGACAATTACAACAAAGCAAAAGAATTAAATCCGGGTAATCAAATTGCTTATGACAAAATAAAACAGGTCGAAAAGGCAAATAACTTAGCAGCACAAAAAGAAATATTAGAAAAATTCAATCTAAAAATGAACGCAGCAAAATCTGCATTCGATAATAAAAATTACCAACAAGCTATTGATTTGTATAAGGAAGCCTCTTCAATCAATCCTAGTGATAGAACTCCAAAGGATAAAATAAACGATATAAATAAAATGTTGGCAAATGAAAAAGAGAGTGAAGAGGAATACAAAAATTTAATTGCTAAAGCAGATGCTCAATTATTAGAGAAATCCTTTAACGAATCAATTATTAACTATAAAAAAGCTTTAAAGATAAAACCCAATGAATCTCATCCAACAGACCAAATTAAGGTTGCTGAGCAAGGTATTAAAGAACAAATTGCAAGTTCTGAAAATGACCGTAAGTATGAAAACATTTTAAAAACTGCAGACAATCAGTTAAAAAACTTAGAATATCAATTGGCTAAAGCTACCTACCAACAAGCTCTTGATCTTAAAAGCGAAGAAAAATATCCGTCAGATAAAATAACTTTTATTGAGGATAAGCTAAAGGAAATAGCTGATTCTAAAATTAAAATGGAAGAATCTAATAAAGCTTATCAAGCAGAAATACTTAAAGCAGACGGTCTATTTAACGAAGCTAAATTTGAGGAAGCTTTAACCAGCTACCAGTCAGCTAAAAAGATAAAAGAAGATGAAAGCTATCCAGACCAAAAAATTAATGAAATAAAAATAAAACTTACCCATATTACCAATCAACAAAAAGAGTCACTAAAGAAATATTCAGATTTTATTAAGAATGCAGATGCTAGTTTTAAAAGTCAAAATTGGAAACTTTCCAAACAATTTTACAATAATGCATTGTCTTTAGACGAAAGTCAAGAATATCCAAAAAAACAATTAGAGATAATTGAACAAAAAATTAATGAACAAGAAGCTTCATTGGCAGAATCAAAAGAAAAATTAGAGAAGTTTAATTCACTAATTATTGAGGGAGACAATTCTATAAAAACCGAAGACTTCGATTTATCAAAATCTAAATATTTAGAGGCAAAAGAGCTTTTTCCAAGCAACTCAACAGTAGATCAAAAGTTGAAACATTTAAACTACTTAATAGATCAAAAGCTGAAATCAAATCTATCAGATAGTTCATTTAAAGAATTAATTACCCAAGCTGATAATTTAAGAGATAATGAGAAATGGGAAGAGGCCATAGATAAATATAGATTGGCTGCTAAAATTAAAACCTTGGATACTTATCCAAAACAACAAATAGATTTAATTAATATTAAAATTACAGAACAAGCCAATTCAAATATCCAAAGTCAGTACCAGAATTTGATTAAGTCTGCTGATGAATTATTATTAGACTCTTCCTATGAACAAGCAATACAAAAGTACGACGAAGCAAACGAAATATCTCCAAATGAATCTTATCCAATCCAAAAAATAAGAGAGATTAAAAGATTAATTATTGAAAAAGAATCTAAAGACAATGAATACCAAACTTTAATCAATCAAGCTGACAAAGAATTTAGTTCTGAGAGTTATGAAGCTGCTTTAAATCATTACATATCTGCAAAAAATATTTACAACAAAGAACATCCTAATCAAAGAATAGAAGAAATTAATTTAAAATTAAATGATTTAAAATCTTTGAGTGACCAAAAAGCATCTAAAAGAAGTGAATATGAAGAATTGATTAAAAAAGCCGATCAACTATTTACAGAAAATAATTTTATTGAATCTCAGTCCAAATACCAAGATGCTCTTAATTTATTTGGCAACGAATACTATCCAAAAAAGAAACTTTCTGAAATAAAATTGAAACTAGGAGAGATTCAGTCCAAAGATGAAGTAGAAAAGAACTATCAAAATATAATTTCTAGAGCAGATGCATTAAGAGATGAAAACAAATTTTTAGAAGCAAAGTTAGCTTATCAAAAAGCCAAATTAATTCTTCCTCAAAATACTTATCCAGATGAACAAATTGCAATTATTGAAAAAGCTTTAATCAAGCAGGCTGAGGACCAAACCAAAATGGAGTACGATAATATAATTAAAATTGCAGATGAAAATTTCAATAATAAGAAGTACAGAAAAGCAAGAGATTTATACATAAAAGCTAGAGAAATTGATTTCACCAATGATTACCCTAACCAAAGAATAGTTGAAATTAATCAGTTGTTATCAGAACTTTCTACTAAAGAAAATGATGAAAAGAGAAATACTGCCATTAAAGTGAAGTTTGATGGTCTGATTCTAAAAGCGGAGGATGCCAAAGCCAATAATCAATTAAGTAAAGCAAAAGAATTTTACTTACAGGCCAGTAAAATTATGCCCAACGATCCCATCCCTAATTCAAAAATATTAGAAATAGAAAAATTAATGGTAGAACAATTTAGCAGTAAGGCTAAGGAAAAATACAATAATTTAATAACCAAAGCTGATAAGTTTTTTAACGATAAGAATTTTGATAAATCTATAATTTATTACAGGAAAGCATGGTCAGTTTTACCTGATGAGACTCTTCCAAAAGAAAAGATAAAACAAGTTTCAGAAGCCAAAATAACTGCCCTTAATAATATGGAGAAAAATAACCAATATAATTCATTAATTAAGCAAGGCAAAAGATATCTTTCTTCTAAAAGCTATTCTTTAGCAATTGAATCCTTTCAAAATGCTTCAAAAGTGAATCCTGAGGGAAAAGACCATATTGGGAAAGTTGCTGAAATTAATATGCTTATGGACCAAGATGTTTCTAATGGTTTATCCAGCAACCAATCTATATTAAATAGCTATAGTTTGATGTACGGAAAAGAAGTTTCTGGAAAATATAGCGAAGATCAAATAGATAGAATGATGGGTTCTGAAAAATCAGACGATTTTGAAAAATTGGGAGAAGATGCTGACTTTAAAAAAAATGTTGCAGAACAATTTTCAGTTAAAAACAGGTCTCAACAAGAATTAAAAACAAGTCTTCAAAATGATCAAATAAGTGTTTTTTATAAAAATATTCAGAAAAGTTTTGAAAATAGTAATGATACTAGATGGAATAATATTCCTAAAGTTGTTGATTACAAGGAAATGAATATGTCTAACATGGGCGAGATTTATTTATTTTCTTTAGAAAATACAACAAGGAATTTTAATAAAATTGAAACACAAAACCAATTATTTGAAAATAAAGAAGTTTTCAGATCTGAAATAATTGCTAAAAACGATTTGGTTGTAGATAAATTTTACGACAATAAGTCTGTTAATGACTTGGAATGGATGAATAGGGGAATTTCAACTACCTATTCAAATTCCATAGAAAATGAATTGTTATTTACAGACTTTGAAATTGAAAATATTGCTAGACTAAGTAATAGAGATCTTTTAATTGATAAAATAGATAGTTATAAAGAAGATCTTTCAATTATAAGCGAAGACGAAGAGGGTCACTCTGAAAATTCTACTTATAATGTTCATGTTTTTACAGAAAATATGTTAGGTCTTTTTAATAACAATACATCCAACTTAGACGAGACCAGACAAACTAAAATTATTCCATCTTTCGGATACTATGAAAATGATTTTTTTAATAAAAATTCATCTATCAATATTAAAAATATTAGTAATACCTATAATAATTTTGAAAATTCTCAAACCCTTATTTCCAAACTAAATGATTTTGCTCTGTTAGCAGATGAACCTAGAAATACCAATTCTTATAATCTAGATCACTATTTAGACAAAGAACTTTCTAAGGTCTCTATATGGGGAGATGTTAGCACTGATAAAGTTTACAATCTTCATTTTATTAATGAGATGTATCAAGACGAATTAAGTTTAGATGGGGAGAATCGTGAAGACGGAAGAGTTTCTAACACCTACAATCTAGAAATTTATTCCGATAGCTATCTATCTTCTCAAGGACAATTCAATAAATCTGATCTCAATAAAGATTATTTAAACGCCCAATATCTCGAAGAGTCTAAGGGGATTTCGGTTAAAAAAGCATCTTCTATTAATGTTCAAAAGTTAGCACAACAGTTTCCTCAAGGAATTACTGAGAAGGTCTATGAGCGCAAGGATTCGAACGGAGATGTTTCAGAGTTAACTATCGTCAGAATTGTGGTAAGTGGAAATAAAGGTTCTGAGTATAAAAAAGTGAAATCTAAATATGGCGTGAGTTATTTCAAAAATGGAGGAATCATTAGCCAAAACACATGGGATACGGAGACCAATTAATTTAGTTTTTAATTAGTTTTTTTGTGAATAATCTATTGTCATTATTTTCTATTATTAACAGATAGCTACCAACTCTAAGTTTGGTTATATCAAAGCTAAGTCTGTTAGGACCACTATTTACTAAATCGTTATAAAGCACAGTTACTAATTTTCCTTCTATACTAAAAATAGATATTTTTAAATCTAAATTTTCTTCTAAACTAAAATCATAATTAACAAAGTTTTTACTTGGGTTTGGAAATAAAACCCCGTGATTATATGCAGGCTCAAGAAACAAATGCGGAAGTGGTTCTCTACATGTATCTGAAGTGGAAATACTACTTATCCAGCTACCATTGCTACCAATTTTTCCAAACATTCCAGAAATCCAAGTTCTGCAAGGATCATCGTATTTTCTTTGAATCCCACTATAGTCACCCCATCTATCTATATTTCCATTAAGTCTGTCTATGGCTCTATTTCCTCTATGAAGCTTGGTAAAGTTGCTGTATATTTCATTATTGTTCATATAGACACACGAAACACCATTGGTATCGTTAATAGAGGTGTAATTAAAGCCGATTACACATTCTTTTTCGTTAGGATTTATTCCTGTAGAGGCAATATTTGGATATCCAAAATCTATAATTGAATCTGAAATGATTTTTGATTCTACATAAGGGTTAGTATCGTAATTGTAAATAATTCCATGATAAATCCCAGCTGTTCCATAATTTGTATCCATAGAGTGTTGTACAAATTGAATCCAATCTCTGTCAATAATTCCTCCTAAAACTCTAGAATCATTAGTAGCCAATTCCTTTCCGTTGTATTGTTTTCCATTGGGACTTAAAAAGTAATGGTCGTCCAAAGTAATTCTTTGAATCGATAATTCAGAGTTCAAAGATTTTTGGCTATTCTCAATTTTTATTAAATACAAACTATCACTCTCCAAAGAAAAATTCTTATTACTTAATAAATATTGGTTTTTGTCTTGCAGTTCTCTTGCACCTCTTACTGGATGAATATTTCTTATGTTTATTGAGTCATCTTTTATATCTGACCATAGGTTAAAAGAAAGAGAATCAGCATCTGAATAACCATTTTCCTTGTCAATTTGCCAAATAATAGATTGATTGAAACCAAGTTGCCAGCTAACTCCATCTAACAATAAATTTCCTGTTATAAATAAATCGTCTTCAGTAACAGAAATAGCTGGATAATCTGTCCAATGACCAGTGGACAAAGCATCGCCTTCTAACATGTAAACGTTCCAATCGTCCATTGGGTTACTTGACGATGAGAAAGCTACGCAAACATGACTGTTAAGTGGTTTGTTTCCAACAAGAAATACGACAATAAATCTGTCTTCTTTGTGGTCATAAATAAACTTTGGATCGTATTTTTTAACAAATCTTAAATTCATAAAATCTAAGGTCATTGAATTCAAGGTACTACTTAAAAGTAAAGAGTCATTATTTGTATCATAAATTATATACGAAGAGTTAATCCCAGCGAGAATAATACCTTCGTTAGAAATGGCTAAGGTATTGTCATTGGGAACTTTGTTATTGTATAAATTTCCCTCAAATCCATTTTCAATATTAAAAGATGGAATGTTTGGAGATTTATTTAATGATTTTAATGATTTTTTTCTTGGATATTTTTGGGTTTGAATTTGTTTTTGGATTATTAAAAAATCGTTGTACGAATTACCTCCAGGATTAGTCATTTGCATGGATTGAACACTTGCTTTCCAATGGTCTATATTTTCTTTTAAATTAACCGTACGTTTTATATAAGTGGAAGATGTAGTTAATTTTTGAGCAAATATGCTAGAGAATGAAATTACTGTGAGTAAAAGACAGTTAAATAAATATTTCATGTAAACAGATAATTTTTAAAAAGGTACAAAATTGAAAATAGGATTAAATATAAAACTCCAATTATAGATAAATAGTTCAACCATTTAGGAGGAACAAATTTATTATCTAAATACCTATTGACTACTAAATAATTAAAAATTGCAATTATAGGGGCAATAAGAAAAGAAATAGAGGTTGCAAAATTTACTAGAATTCCAAAATCACCAGATTTATCAAATTCATAGGTTATTAAGAAAGTACCAATAATTAAAATTAGAATACATATACTATATTTATTTTTTAGTTTGGTGCGCTTTTGGAAAAGAAGTTCTGTTGTTTTATCAAGTACTCTTCCGTATCCGTCAAATACAGCTATACAGGTTCCAAACATGATTGAAAAAGTACTAGATGCAATAATTAAATAACTCCAACTTCCAAATATCTTTGTGTAAAGATTTACTATTTGATGGGCAAACAAGTGACTAGACTTTTCTATTATTTCAGGGGTTCCGTATATTAAAAATGCCCCAAGAGTAACAAAACAAATTGAAAGAATTCCAGAAAATATATATCCAAAATTAAATTCAAAAAGTGTCTCTTTTAATGCAGGGTGATAGTTAGAACTTTTTATTTTTTCCACTGTCCATAAGCTATTCCATGAACTCAAATCAACAGCTGTTGGCATCCAACCCATTAAAGGAATAAGAAAAAACCATGCCTCTTTACTTATCAATGGTTCACTAATTAAATCTATACTATTATTAATAGGTCCATGAAAAAGACAAAGCACAAAGGCAGTAAGGGTAGATAATAGAAGAACTATCCCGATTAATTTAATCAGTTTATCTAGGATTTTAAATTTTCCAATAATCAAAATGCCTCCGCAAATAACAAAAACTAAAATACTAGAAGCGCTACTACTAAGTCCTATTTTATCTAGATGAAATAAATTCTCCATAAATCCTGTAGTTACTTTTCCAACTGCAGCACATACAAAAAACATGGAAGAAATAGTTATTATGAAATAGGTCCATAATGCCCATTTGCTAAGTTTTTGGTATCCTTCAATTATACTTGTGCCAGTTGCATTTGCATATCGTGAACCAAACTCAAAGAAAGGATATTTTAATACGTTAGCTGCTATTACAGCCCATAATAGCCCAAATCCAAACATTGCTCCAGCTTTGGTGCTTTGAACCAAATGAGACACTCCAATTGCAGTACTGGCAAATAAAATTCCTGGACCTAATGTGTTTTTCAAAGATTGAATACGTTTCATATTCTTATAATATTTTCTAATTTAATATTTTCATTCATATTTTTTTTAGCTTCGGGATAAAGAAATTAGTAATGTATTCTTAAATTTCTTCTAAATTTCATTTGATGGTAGAGATTCCTCTTTTCAATTCATTTTATAAGAATCCAATTTTACTGGATCTTTTTAAAAAAGACTCTAATTTGAGTTCTTTCCATAATGGAACAGAATTAAGTCACATAGATCGTGATTTCTTAGAGAAAAGAGATCTTAGTATTGAAAATAGAGAAGTATTATATCAAGTTATAAGTTCTCAATATTCCAAGACAGGTTTAAAAATACCTGAAAATTTAAAAGCTATTAAAAATAAAGGAGTTTTTACCATTACTACTGGTCATCAACTTTGTGTTTTTGGAGGACCACAGTACTTTATTCACAAGATTATTTCGGTAATTACAATAGTAGAAAATTTAAAATTAAAGTTTAAAGATTTTGATTTTATTCCGCTTTTTTGGATGGCTTCTGAAGACCATGATATTCAAGAAATAAGCTCTTTAAATATATTTAATAAAAATCTTTCTGTTGTGAAAGAAGATGGTATAGGTGTTGGTAAATTAAATCCTGAAATATTTTCACCAATATTGAAATCTTTAAAAGATTTATTTAAAAACGATTTTAGATTTAAAAACTTAGAATCTATTTTCTCGGCTTCTTTGAATCAACAAAACTGGGCTAATGCCACTAGATACTGGATTTCTAAGGTTTTTGAAAAAGAAAATTTAATTGTAATAGATGCAGATGATGTAAAGTTGAAAAAGTTATTTCTTCCCGTTTTTAAAAATGAATTGGAAAAACAGTTTATATATAATTCGGTAGAAAACACCAATAATAAGCTTCGTTCTTTAGGCTATGAACCTAAAATCAATCCAAGAGTCCTTAATTTGTTTTTCTTAGAGGATAAAAAAAGACATCGAATAATTTTTGAAAATAATGTTTTCAAAATAGGGGATAGTAATCTAAAATTGGAGGAGATTTTGAGTTTGTTAAATAGCTCTCCAGAAAAATTTAGCCCTAATGTTTTAATGCGTCCTATTTACCAAGAGCTATTACTTCCCAATTTAGTTTATGTTGGGGGTCCATCAGAACTGGTTTATTGGTCTCAGTTAAAAAAATCATTTGATCAAGTAGATATTAATTTTCCCATCCTTATTTTAAGAGATCATTTTAATTGGATGTCAGAAAAGAGTTATAAGCAATGGAAAAATTTGGGTTTTTCCGAAGATGATTTGGCAATTAACCCAGATACTTTAATAAAAAATTATGTTCTTAACTCAAATAACGAAACTCTTGATTTCAAAATTGAAAATGAATTGCTCGATAAATTATTTCAAAATTTATTGGACAAAGCAAAGGGTGTAGAAACAACTCTTGAACCATCTGTAAACGGCACAATAAAAGGAATGAAGAGTGATTTAGAGAAAATTAAAAACAAGTTTCTAAAAGCTTTAAAAAATAAGGAAGAACTCAAGAAAAATCAACTAAATAAGATATCTAGTCAGTTGCATGTCAATAACAAGTTAACAGAGAGAATAGATAGTTTTATTCCTATGTATGTAAGAAACGAAAAGGAATATGTAAAAACTTTAAAATCTTGTTCTCAACCAGAAAATAAAACTATAAAAATTATTATTTATTAATGAAATAGTTTGTTCTATTTCAAGTTATTTAAAAGTAACTATCGAACTAATTTTTAGAATTAGAACTTCAGTTTTAAATTAGCACCTAATATATTTAATGAACTGGGGGTTTCTACATTAATATCGTTTATTTTCAGGTATTTAATTTCTAACTCTGTTTTTTTGTTTAATTCGTATTGAATTCCAGTTCCAAATCTAGTTTTATCATAGAAATATCTTTCAGAAGGACTCAATAAGAAGTACAATTCTTGATAGGCATAAAAAGCAATTTTTTTATTTATTTTATATTTTAATTTAAGTCTAGTCCTTTCGTGAAATTCATTACTACTATTGGGATTAAAGTTTATTTGTGTTCTTAGTCTGAAATAGAAAGATAAATCAGAAATTTCATGTTTAAAGGTTAAATCGTTGTGAAACCTATTTGCTAAAAGGTAAGAATACTCTTTATTTAACAATCTTAATCTCCATGCAAAACTCGTAGATAATTTTTTATTCAATTTTTTATTGAGTGAAAATTGTGTGTAAAACTGTGATATTTGTGACGTATTATCTAATGTTCTAACTTCAGTCTTGTTAGTGAATGATGTTTTCTTATTGATTTTAAAATCAGACTTAATTTTGGTCCAAGTTCCAAAATCTTGACTCATATCCTGAGCAAAAACAAAACAAGGAGAAATTAATAATAGAAAAATACCAATAGCCTTCATCAAATGAAATTAGCTATTCTTATTGTATCCATTTCAATAATTTCTTCAGAATCTGATATGGTAATTGTTTTTGTTATTAAGCTGTCTTGTCCTTTAGGACAATCTACACAATCACTATAGACAAATATTTCATAATTACCTTTATTCAGGTACTTGAACTCAAATGTGCCATCATAACTTGTATTAACATCGTCATCATGGGTATTGTTTTGCTGTCCATAAATTATGTATACTTCTTGGTCTTGAGCGTCATAGCTATCTACAATATTTCCTAGAATATTTATATTGTCTACCACAATATTTCCTTTAATAGTTGCTCTTCCACCTGTTCCAGCACTTTTTGTGCAGGAGAATAATAAGGTAATTATTAAAAAAGGTACTAAATATTTAATATTTTTCATTTTAACTTAATCTTTGATTGACATAAAGTTAACAAAGGAATAAATATATCAAAGACCAATTAGTTATAAATTAAAATGTAACCATTTAGAGAAGTTGCTATTATTAACCAAAATATATATGGAAGTATTAAAAATGATTTTAATTTAATTGCTTTATAAAAGAAAAACAGCTTGAAAATTACAGTTATTGTAAGCAAGCTTATTACTATAAAGCCTAAAAGTACATAGTGAAATTTAAAAAAGACTGGGTTCCAAGAAATATTGAGAAAGAGTTGTAATACGTATAAAATAATTATTGTAGTTTTTTTAGAATTAGTATTGTATAAAAATCCCATATAAAACGCATAAGAAATCATAATTATACTCCAAGCAAAACCAAATACCCATCCTGGAGGTGTCCATGGAGCTTTTGAAAGAGACAAATACCATTCAGATGGAACACCTTCAGATGTAAAAAGACCGCCGAATGCTAAAGCTGTAAAATTTAGTATTAAGAATATTGTGGTTCTTAAAATCACTTTTTGAAGAAATTGCTAATAGCGAAAATTCCAAGTCCAACTGGCATAAGCATTACTCCAAAAAATATAGATAATCTTACAATCCAAATGGGAGAATTTATTTCTAAACATTTTCTCCATATCCATCTAGTCACAAAAATATCACCTGCAACCATGTGGGCCCATGTTGCAGTAATACCAGCCTTGGTTGCAAGACCAGCAGCCAGTCCTTCAATAAATCCTATTGAATTAGAAGATCTAGAGAAAAGATCAATTAAACCTTGAGGGTTGTAACACATGATTATAAACCAAAGAATAATTGGTCCTATAAAAAACCAAGGCCCGGAAAGTAGTTTTTTTGTTTTTTCCTTCTTAGGGTTTAAGAGCATTGCCATCCAAAAAGGACCAACCCATAGGGTTGAGATAATAAATGAAACATCGTAAATATCCATAAACTAGAATTAAAGCTTGATTTGTAAGCAAAGGTAAAAATTCCTAGGCATAGATGGTATAATGCCCGGTCCAGGATATGCTACAGCTCGTCTAGTAAAATAGGATTGATTGGTTAAATTATTAATACCAGTTTCTAATTGAAATTTTTTGAAGGAATATTTCAAAGACACATCCATAACAGAGTAGGAGGGAATGAGTCCAACGACAGCATTTATCTGATAATCGGAATTTGTTGCATCTGAAAAATGTTCTTTTGTGTAGCTATATTGGTAAGAAACCGATAGATTGTCTCCTCCTATGGTCATTCCAGTTCTAAATATCAACGGAGGAACCATTTCTACCTTTTTTCCAAAAAATGCAGATATGTCAGAGCTGATGTATTCTGCATTATTATATGCAATATTTAAAAATGTTGTCCATTTATAATTTTTCTTTTTAGAAAAAATTTTCCACCAATCACATTCTAAGACCGATTCAAATCCATATGTTCTAGACTCGGAGATATTGGTTCTATACTGGAAAGTATTAAATAGATTACTGTCAATTTGAATGGTATTTCCAATTCTATTATTGTAAAATAAATAGAATAATGATGCATCGAAATAAAGAATGTCTTTTATTTTTCCTCTTATTCCTAAATCGCTGTTATATCCTACTTCGTCTTTAAGGACAGGATCAATTCTGAAATTAGGATTCCTTATTTGCATATCTGTGAAGTTGACACTTCTATAATTTTGTGAAATGTTAGAGTAAACTTCAATTTCTTCATTTAATTTAAAATTTAATCCAATTCCAGTAAGTAGTAAGTCTCTATTGTTTTGATCATCAACATTTATAACAGTATCGAATACAATATTACCAGCTAAATCTGGGTAATTAATTCTATAAGCTCCATTGGCAGAAGTATTTATATTCTCATATCTTATTCCCGGAGTTATACTTAATCTATTTGAAATATTGAAAATATGTTCTGCAAATAACGAGAAGTTAAAACTTGGGAAATTATAATTACTTTCAATAAAATCAGATGAAATATTGTTAAGATCATTAACAAAATAAAAATCTGGGCCATACCCATTATTTGCCTTTCCTTGAATTCCTTGACTAAAACCCCTATATAATCTAGCGCCAATTAAAAATGCCCATGGTAAATTATTTACATCATACAAATGAATTAGACGAGTTTCATTACCTATATTTTTAAAATTTCCTGATATCAAATTTCTGTCTAGAAGCGGATCAATTCTGTTTATTTGATCTAGATAACCTAAAGACTCTCTAGATGCAATCAAACCAAAGGCTCTAGAATTTAGCCTTGTTCTAGAATTAAACTCGTAATCTAATTGAAATGCTGCAAGATTCCAATCTACTTTAAACCAATTTCTTTCCCTAAAAGAGGTGTCTGGATTATTATCAAATTGTTGGTCTGTTAGACCCCCAGGTTGTTGTGCTAGATAATCCATTTTAGTAAAATTAAAATTTAGATTTGTTTTTTCATTTGGAGAATAAGTAAAATGTAGATATCCATTTTTTAAATCAAAATTAGAATTTGCTCGCCAATCATCTCCAGATTTGAGATTTATAAAACCATAGTATTTGACCTTTTTATTGGTTCCACCAAGACTTACAAAAGAATTATTCAATTTGTAGGAACCCACCGTGTGACGTATTATAGATTCTATTTTTTTATCAGGATTTCCTTCTTTTAATTTGAAATTAATTAAACCTCCAAATTGAGGACCAAATTGTAAAGAAGCAGCGCCTCTTATTAATTGAATTTCTTGAATTGCTTCTGAGGGTGGGCTATAATAACTCTCTGGATATCCCAAAGCATCGGCGCTAATATCGTATCCATTTTGTCTTGTATTGTAATTAGAATTCCTGCTTGGGTTCAAACCCCTTCCTCCTAATCCCAACTGAATTCCTGCCCCGTCACTCTCCCAAATATTTATTCCTGGTATTTTGGAGTAGATCTGTCTACTTTGGTTGGTAGCTTTATTAGCATCTAATGACTCTACAGAAATAGCTTCAGTTTTTTTGCCTTGAGTAATCATTACTCCTTCAATAGCGCGTAATTTTCTAATATTAAATTCTTCTTCTTGTTTTATTTCGTATTCTTCTAAATCATAACTTAATTCTTCAAGAGTAACTTTTGATAGATTTAAATAGGGTTGATCTAAAATTATAGTGTCGCTTTTTTTAGTAAAACCAGTTAAATAATAACTAATCACATATTTTCCATAATTGAGTTTTGGAATGGTGAAAAACCCAAGATTATTGGTGTAGAAAACTTTATTAATTTTCTCTATATATACTGTGGTAAAGGCAAGTGGGTCATTATTGGAATGGGTGACATATCCAGAAATTTTCCCTTTTTGGGAAAAACTTTGAACAGATAAAAATAGTAGTAATCCAAGTAATTTAATCTTCATAATCAAGTATCCATTCTTTATTGCCAAAACCTCTTTTAATTTCAGAAAGATTTTTTTCGGAATCTATAAATTTTCTACTTCCTTTATTAAATAGACTCACTGTAATATCTGCAGTTATTTTTGGATTCCTCCCCATTTTTATAATTTCTCCGTTGGACTCTACTAGGCAAGAATCTTTAAAAGTTTTTGAAAGGAAATGTGCATATTGAAGAATCATATCGGGTTGTGTAGACATCATCTTTTCCTGTTGTGGCGTTAAATAATCTCTATTTTGAATTAACATTTTCCTATCCATTTTGGGTTCGTGAATATAAAATTGAGAATACCCAGCTTTTTCAATTAGCATTACTCTCCAGCTAAATCTGTAGCCTTGTTCGGTCCAAAATAATTTCCCTGGATACAACATGAACCTTAGGGGGAGAAATAATTGCAGGGTAAAGAATCCAATTAAAAAAAACTTTAGTACACTGTTGGTCTTAGTTTGATAATTGTTTTTTTCTTCAATTGATTTACTACTATTAAGTAAACCATATTTAGAAATAAAATATATTATTTTCTTGTGAAAATTATCGTTAAAGAATATTAAGGTACTTGCAATCATTACGTAAGGAAAAACCCCTATTGGAAACATAATCGCTGTCATTATATGAAAAACAAAAGCTACAAAGTAGCTAATCCATCTGCTTCTTTTATCAATTAGTAAAAAGAATATGAAAATATCAAAGATTGCACTTACCCAACTAAATAAGTAAGCTGTAAAATCATAAAGAAATAATTTACCAATTACAGGAAAATCTGACTGATGTTTTAGCCAATTTATTAGTGGTTGAGCTTCCAACAGCCAGTGGTAGTTTAGTTTGGATATTCCAGCAAAAAAATAAACCAAACCAATTTGAAGTTTAATTATATTTATTTGCCAAGCCTGTATGGTTTTTTTTCTTTTACAAATTCCAAAGTAGACGTCTAGTGAAAAATAGCTATTTGCTGGAATTAAAATTAATAGTAGACTAATTAACGAGATAAAATAGTAATGATTGAGATAATTGGTTTTGTCAATTAGTTCTATGTAGGTGAAAATTATAAAAAATAGTACAGTATTAGCTCTATAGAATAATCCAAATATTATGAAAATACAAGTAATTAAAAGTAGTAGGAAAAGTACATACATAAAAGGGTTAGGTAAGGGGCTTACCCAATCAAATCCATAGTAGGTGAAAAAGTAGGTTGGAACTTCATAAAGATCATGCACCCAGCCTTTTAGAATAAATCTTAAAGTACTGAAAAACATTAATATTCCGAAGACAATTCGAAATACTACAAGTGGATAAATACTAACTTGATTTTTAGTTAAATGGGTAATCCATTTATTAATCCCCGTCATTGTCTTGGTAGGTAATTAAAACACCTAATGCAGATGTCATATCTACTTTGATATATGGAACTAACTGTTGTAATTCTTGATAAGTTTGAGTTATCTGTGACTTGTTATTGATTATCTCTTCACTTAGAGGACCATTAATATTATTTACTTCGTCTAATATAGTAAGAAATTGATTGTCTATTACTGTAGATAATTGCTGCGTACTTTGTTCTGCGTTCACAAAATCCATGTAATCGTCTAATCCTAATCCATTGTCGTTATTTAAGTAGCTAGAACCCGTTACATATTTTCTTAAAGAATTTATTGATCTAACTAAGTTTTGAGTTGATTTTCCTGAATAATAACATTCCACTAGTTCTGGAAGTTCTAATTGTGAAAACCCATTAAATACACCTAATGGAAGACCTACTTTTCCTCTTCTAACATAAAATTCGTAGTGTAGGCATAGTGCGTTTATAATATTACTAATAGAACTGCCTTGTGAGTTGGTAGAAAAGTTAGATTGAGTAACTTCAAAATCGTTGATGAAATCTTCTCTATAGGTTACCCATTGATTGGTAACATAATTAATATTTTGGTTTAAATCTTCTGCTACAGCCTTGAGATAGTTTTTGGCATTTGTATTATTTTGAAAATAAGTAATTAATTCGCTCTCTAAATGTCCGGGCTTAAATAGTAGGTAGTCTAATGCTTGAAGTCCTTTGGAATCGTAACTACTAGCATAATCTAAATTCCAATCTGCTAGTGTTATAAAGTTATTCAATTCTGTTGTATCGATTGGAAATGTATTGGTCTGTTTTCTTAATAGTATATACTCAGATGGACCAAAGTCTAAGAATCCGATATCTTGCCAGTTTAGTAATGCCTCTTCCCAATTCGTTCTAAGAAGTGTTAGATTAGAAATATTTGGATTTTCTATAAATGAATCTACATGAATATTTAAAGTGATAATCTTACTTTTGTAAGCATCTAATGAAGGAATAATATAGTTGTCAGCTAAGTTGGTGAGCAAAGATAATTTATCATAATCTTCATAAAGACAACCATTGTCATCTTTTTGCGCATCTATATCATAGTTTAATGCATTTGGGTCAGTACACCCACTTTTTTTACAACTCTGAATAATCAAAAGAGCTGAAAAAATATATAAAAATTTTAAAAACCTTGTATTCATATTTTTGTTAAAAGTACCAACCAAACAAACACCCAACAGTATTTGTTGAGTGTTTGTTTTTTGATTAGCAATAGTTTAATTAATTAACTTAACAACCATAAAAGAATAAATATATATTGCTTCTCTAAAAGTCATTTTTTTTATCTGTTAAACCTGATGCAGCAGCAACTTGGTCAATTACTACATTTATTTCAGTAATATCCATTGAAAAACCTGCAACGTCAGTTGCTATTTGGTTCACTAAGGCCATAACATCAGCACTTGTCATATCTGGGTTATCAGTGACAAATTGAATTCCGAAAATAAATGCAAGAGCTTCAGACATACTATGGTTGATACTTGATTGTGCATTACCTCCAGCAATTTGAGATTTTACGTCATTTAAATAATGTAAAGCCATTCCAGCAACCATTTGTTTAACTTCAGTTTCTAAAATTCCAACTTGAACTAGAGCTGCATCTGTGTCACCAGCACTTATTGCTGCTCTTCCAGTTCTAAATGCTAAAGAAATATCTGTTGCAGAACCTATATTATCTTCTAGGTAAGATTTGTTAGCATACTTTCCCCAAAATCTATCTGTTCCATTGTTTGGATAATCAGGAGCGTCAGTAAAGTATCCATATGCTTCATCCCAGTGGTGTTCCATTTCAGTGTAATATTTTCCAGCAGCAGCATCAACAGCAACCGTATTATCATCAGTACTGATACCAGCTAAATAGTTAGAAGTCATTTGACTTGCAAAACAAGCACCCATCAATCCTTTTTCAATCATTTGAGTCCATTCAATTCCTGATGCAGCTTGAAGATAAGATCCAGTTACATCTGGACTACCAGCAGCAGCGTCAGTCATCCATCCTTCAAACATTACTTGAATACCAGCATCATTAAGTGCGGTTTTACTTTTTAATTGTTTTCCATTGTCAATTAAATTGGTGTCTGACCAACCTGTATATGAATTATCATACATGGCTAATAAAGTATTTGCGTCTAATGTTGCAGGTGTAGTGTTACTTCCATTTGCAGTTTTTAGATAAGAAACCATTTCAGAAAGCATATCCATTCTTGAAGTTTGTCCACTATAAGAAACTGTATTGTTACAGTCAGCATCTGTAAATACATAGGTGTCAGGAACAACAAGCGCTGGTGCGTACTCGCAACCATCGTCATCTTTTGTTGCATCAGCATCGTAGTTTAATGCTAGAGGATCTGTACAACCTTTTTTAGCACAGCTTGCAAATATGGCAAGTACAGTACATATAAATAAAAGTCTAAAATTTAATTTTCTCATTTTATGAATTTTTAATTATTTATTGGACAAAATTACTATTCAACCAATTATTGACAATACCTTTTTTGTGGTATTTTAGAATGATTCTAAATAAGAAAATTTCAATTTAGTTTTAAATATTTATGGGGGGTAACCACTATAATTCTTATAGTTTATTAGAAATATAGATGTTTAATTCTTTTTCAATGCATTTAGAATTAGCTCTGCATTTTTTTTTAGTTCAACCATATTATTTTGAATTTTTTCGTCTTTAATTTCCTTAAAAACATCTTCAATTAAGCACTGTCTTATTATTTTCCCATTATCCATGAAAATAATTTCATCAGCAATTTCTAAAGCATCTATTATATCATGAGTAATGAAGACAGATGAAATACCTATTTTTTTTATTATATCTCTTAACTCTTGCCTAATTTTTGATTTCAGTTGGGTATCTAAACTGCTAAATGGTTCGTCCAATAGTAGAAGGTCTGGATCCATTGCAAGAGATCGAGCTAAGGATACTCTTTGTTGTTGTCCTCCACTTAGTTCATTGGGATATCTATTTGGAAAATTTTCCATCTTTATGGTTTGTAGTAGTTTTTCAACCTTTTCGTCTTTATTTTTATTTAGACCAAATTCAATATTTTCTTTTACAGTTAAGTGTGGAAATAGTGAAAAGTCTTGAAATACTAGTCCAACATTTCTGTCTTTAATATCTCTTATAAATTTATCACTACTCATTAAGGTCCCATTAATTCTAATGGTTCCCTTGTCTGGTCTTTCTAGTCCAGCAATAAGTCTAAATAATGTGGTTTTTCCACTTCCACTTTCGCCAACAATGGCACATATATTACCAGCTTGAATATTAAAAGTACAATCAGAAACCACTTCAAATTTTGATTCAAAAGACTTAGATAAGTTTTCAATTTCTAATATTTTCATAACGAATACGTATTTATAAAATTCACTTATTTTCTTTTAGCTTATAATTTAGCAATGTAATCATAGTCCCAATTAAAAATATCAAAAATAATGCTGGTAGAGCAGCTTCGGCTACTCTTTCGTCCTCTGCATATTCATAGGCCCTTACTGCAAGTGTGCTTAAGTTGTAAGGTTTTAGAATAAGAGTAAGAGGCAATTCTTTCATAACATCAATTAGAACCAATACAAAGGAACTAATAAGTGCATTTTTTAGTAAAGGAAAATCAATTTTAAAAAATGTTTTAATTTTTCCATAGCCAAGTAAATAGGAAGACTCTGATAGATTTTTACCAAGCTTTAGAGTATTTCCTTCAATGGAATTGTAAGCTACTGCAATAAATCTGAACATATAAGCGTAAATAAGTACCAAAATACTGTTGTAAACAAGGTGACCAATTTCAAGATTGAATTGGAAACTAAATAAATCTGTCAAAGATTTACTTGTTCTTATAATTCCAACTCCAATAATTGCCCCTGGAATAACATAACCCAGTGTTGCAATTTTTGAAAAGACATTGAATTGTTTAAAATAATTCCATTTTGAAAGGTAGATTAACAAACAAGCAAGAAAAACAACAAGTAGAGCAGTGGAAAGACCTAACGATAAGCTTTCTAATCCTAAAATTATCAAATCGTAGTTAAACATAGAATCAAAGGTTTGTATTCCCCAAATTACAAGTTGCATTAAAGGAAGAATAAAACCAAATAGTATAGGAACAAGTAGAATTCCCAAATAGAGGATTCTTTTTAACCCACTAAGTTTAGTTCTCTTGATTTCATTCTTGTGGATGGCATTGGTTTGTTTTAAATTATAGGATCTTCTTCCTCTCAACCATTTTACAATGAGAACTAAAATAAATACTAAAATTACTAGAATTGCAGATAAGTAAATTGAAGATTGTAAATCTTCTAGTGCTGTCCATGTTCTAAATATTCCAGTGGTGAATGTATTAACCCCATAATATTTTGCAGCTCCATAGTCATTTAAAACTTCCATAAATACTAAAAACATACCGCCTATTATGCCAGGGGAAGCTAAGGGAAGAGCTACTGAGAAAAAATATTTTTTATTAGAAACGCCAAGCAAAGATGCTGTATGCTTAAGTTGAGAAGGGTAACTTTGAAAAATGGTTCTTGTTCCTGCATAAACATATGGATAAAGAGAAAAACTTAAAACCCATATTAAACCATAAATATTCATCATCTCAATTCTGTTAATAGATAGGCCAAAATCCCTCAAAATCTCAATGAATGTACCTCCATACCCAATTAAACCAACGTAGGTATATGCAACTATGTAAGAAGGAATTGCTAATGGCATAAATAAAAGCCATTCAATAACCTTCTTATATTTAAAAGTATACTTTGCTACAATCCAGGCAGAAGAAGTCCCAATAGTGAATGTCAGTAGTCCTGTGCCAAAAATTAAGATGGCAGAATTTTTTATATAATCAAAAAGAAAGTAGGAGGTGATATGTTCCCACATTTCACCGTTTCCACTAAATAGACTTATTAAGATAGAAAATATAGGTATTGCTAAAAATAAACTTAGAGCTACAATAAGTAACGTCCATTTATTAAAGTCTCTTTTAAAATGTTTTATTTTTAAAAACATCTTTTTATTTGATGGTTTAGCTTAAGGCCATTTAACCTCATCGAACAGAATTACTGCTTTTTTATTGAGTTCACCTAGCTTAGTTAAAGATAGCTTATCTTCTTTGAATTGCCCCCAAGATTTTAATAATTCAGAAGATTTTGCATCATTATTAACAGGGTATTCGTAATTGGCTTTTGCAAAAATTTCTTGAATATCTTTGCTAATTAAAAATTCAATGAATTTAATTGCATTTTCTTTGTTTTTTGAACTTTTAGCAACTCCTATACCACTAACGTTTATATGTGTTCCTCTATTTTCTTGATTTGGAAAAAATATACCTACTGCATTTCCAGCTGCTACTTCATTAGAGTCTTTAGAGTTGATAAGTTTCCCCAAATAATAAGTATTGATAATTGCTATTTCACCTTCATTTGCTAAAATTGCTTTTACCTGATCTCTGTCGTTTCCTTTAGGCGATCTTGCAAAATTATTTACTATTCCTTCAGCCCATTTTTTTGCTGAATCTTCCCCTTTGTTGGCAATAATAGACGCCATAAGAGATTGATTATATATGTTATTGGAAGAACGAATTAGTATTTTATTTTTCCAATTCTCATTTACTAAATCTTCGTAGTCTGATAAATCAGAAGAATCTACAGTTTTTTTGTTATAAACTATTACTCTAGCTCTTTTGGTTAAACCAAACCAGTAATTGCTAGAATCCTTCAGGTGAGTAGGAATGGTTGTATTTAAAAGATCTGAACTTGAAGATTGAAGTAGGTTTTTATTTTTTGCTCTTACCAAACGACCAGCGTCTACTGTTAGTAATAAATCTGCTGGGGATTGATTGCCTTCTGTTTCCATTTTTTGAATCAATTCATCTGCACTTGCTTTTACAACATTTATTTTTATTCCAGTTTTTTCTTCAAATTTTTTAAAAATTAATTTATCGGAGTCGTAATGTCTGTGAGTGTAAAGAGTTAGAGATTCTTTTTTTGTTTCTTCTACTGGATTTTGTACTTCTTTATTATTTGTACAAGAAATAGCAAATAGCAGGGTAAATATTAAGGCGTATATTCTAATCATGGTAAGAAAAATAAGTTTTTTTTGCAAATATATTTATTTAGAATAAATCTAAATAAGGTTTTTAATTATTTTTTAAAAAATAAAAATTGTGTATGATTGTCATTTTTTAAGACGAAGAAAAACTAAAATCCATCCAATAATTATCAAACTTCCACCAATAGGAGTAACAGGAATCATTAATGTTTTTAGCCAATGTTGAGGGTGAAGAAAAAAATTTGTTAAAGAAATTATATATAAAGAGAAAGAAAAAAAAACTATTCCAATTAATAAAAAATAAAATGGCAAGTCATTTTTTTTAATTAGCTCAATTTTTCTCAAAGCCACTAAAATAATAAGTCCCAAAGAATTAGAAATCTGATAGAATATTCCTTTGTTCCATACATCCATTTCATATGTGGAAAATAAATCCTTTAGAGAATGAGCACCAAATGCTCCAAATAATGTAGCAATTGCTATTCCAAGTATTGAAAATGATAAAAATAACCGATCTGTTTTCATATATTGTGAGCAAATATAAATTCTATTCTATCAAAACAAAAAATGATTGGTTAGCATTTATAAAAAATAAATATGAAAAAAATATTGGTCATTGGTTCCGGAAGATCCTCTACTTCACTTATTAAATATTTGTTAGATAATTCAGATCTAGAAAAATGGACGGTGACCGTAGTAGACTTTAATTTAAAGTTGGCCGAGAGCAAGATAGGCAATCATCCAAATGGATTTTCTTATCAGCTAGATGCAAATGACGATGTCAAAAGAAAAGAATATATAAAATCTTCAGATGTTGTGATATCTATGCTTCCGGCACATATGCATTTTAAGGTATTGAAAGACTCCGTAGATTGTGGTGTTCATGTTATTACACCAAGTTATATAACAGATGAAATTAAAACATTAAATGAGAATGCTTTAAAGAACAAAGTTTTGGTGTTAAACGAACTAGGATTAGATCCAGGGATTGATCACATGTCTGCTAAAAAACTTATTGACCAGGTTAAGGCTAAAGGGGGAGATGTTAAACGTTTTGAATCCTACACTGGTGGATTAGTTGCTCCGGAAAGTGATGATAACCCATGGAATTATAAGTTTACATGGAATCCAAGAAATGTTGTTTTGGCTGGTCAAGGTGGGAGTGCAAAATTTATAAAGGAGGGAAAGTATAAGTATATACCTTACCATAAGCTATTTAGAAGAACTGAAATAATTGATGTCCCAGGATATGGAAAGTTCGAAGGCTATCCAAATAGAGATTCACTGAAATACAGGTCTATTTACGAATTGGATGATATTTCTACAATGTATAGAGGTACTTTAAGAAAAGTAGGTTTCTGTAGGGCATGGAATATTTTTGTTCAACTTGGGGCTACTGATGATTCTTACATTGTTGAAGGGTCAGAAAACATGACCAATAGAGAATTTATAAATTCATTTCTTAAGTTTAATACTTACGACTCTGTGGAACTAAAGCTTCGTCATTATCTTAGAATAGAGCAAGACGATTATATGTGGGAGAAATTAGTTTGGCTAGGTATTTTTGAAGATAAAAAAATAGGTCTTAAAGACGCATCTCCAGCTCAAATACTACAAAAAATACTTCAGGAAAAATGGACGTTAAGTCCTCAGGATAAAGACATGATTGTTATGTGGCATAGAGTTACTTATACACTTGATAAAATTGAAAAGGAATTGATATCTCATATGGCTTATATTGGAAAAGATTCTAATATTACAGCTATGAGTGACACAGTGGGACTTCCGCTGGGAATTGCTACTAAAATGTTGCTTAATGGAAGCATTAAAACTAGAGGAGTAGTATTGCCGTTGGATAAACAAATTTATGATCCAATTTTAAAAGAACTAAAGCAATATGGGATCGATTTTCTAGAGCATGAAAAGTAATCATTAATTGATTTTGATGTTCATAATAATGTTAATTACACATTAAACATGGATATTTATCTTTAAATTAATGTTCTACATTTACTTAAAATTAGGCCCATGAGTTTTAAATCTGTAAGTTTTGACAGGAAAAAAAGTGTTTTTGTTAAAACTCTTAAAAAAAGAGTTGATAATTATTTCAGGGAAAATAAAATTTCTAAACATGCTAATTTCAACATGTTTCTTAAGACCATACTTTTAATTTTACTTTATTTTGGATCTTATTCTCTTCTTTATGTATTTAACGCTTCTTACTTCTCCATTATTTTATGGTTTGCTATGGGTTTTGGAATGGCAGGAATTGGAATGTCAGTAATGCACGATGCCAATCACGGAGCTTACTCGAAGAACAAAAAAATAAACAATTTCTTTGGTTTTTTCATCACGTTTTTAGGTGGTAATTATATCAATTGGAGAATACAACACAATGTATTGCATCATACCTACACCAATATTTCTTCTATGGATGAAGACTTAGATTCTGGCGTTATGTTTAGATTTTCACCAGATCAAGAATTAAAAAAACACCATAAGTACCAACATCTGTATGCTTGGTTTCTATATGGTCTTATGACCCTGCAATGGGCATTTGAAAAAGATTTTTTACAGTTAATTAGGTACCATAAGAATGGTCTTTTAAAGATTCAAAAAAGAAATTTCACAAATCAAATGGCACTTCTTATTTTTTATAAAGTCATTTACTATTCCTACGCTTTGGTACTTCCCCTTATTTTCTTAGACAATTGGTGGTTTGTTCTTATTGGATATTTTACCATGCACTATACTGCAGGTCTTATTTTATCTATAGTATTTCAATGTGCTCATGTAATGGAGCCTAATGATTTCAATTCTCCAAATGAGAGTAGAGTAGTGGATAAAAATTGGTTTGTTCACCAATTAAATACTACTTGTAATTTTGCTATGAACTCTAAATTACTTTCTTGGTTTATTGGAGGTCTGAATTTTCAAATCGAACACCATCTTTTCCCTAATATTTGCCACATACATTACAAAAAAATTAGTAAAATAGTACAGTCTACAGCACAGGAATTTAATGTACCTTACAAGTCTTATAAGAACATGTTTTCGGCTGTTCGTAGTCATTACAAATTCTTGAAACATTTGGGTTCTTACAATATTGCATAAAACATTGAACAAAAAAAAAGTTAAGTTAAAACATCATTTATTTGTATAAAATTAGAAATCATCTCATCTATCAAAAACATAAATTTCGATACAACAAAGCCTGAATTTGTTAAGGTTTTAAGAAAAAGAGTCAACTCTTATTTTAAGGAAAATAATATTTCTAAAAATCATAATGCAGCTATGATTTTTAAGACATTTTTCATGATGGCTATTTATATTGTTCCTTATGTCCTTATTTTGACATTAAATCTTTCTTCTCCAATAGTATTATTATTATGGGCCATTATTGGCTTTGGAATGGCAGGTATCGGAATGTCTGTAATGCATGACGGAAACCACAATGCATATTCTAAAAATATGACTGTAAATAAATGGATTGGTTACTTTTTAAATATTTGTGGAGGTTATGATTTAAACTGGAGAATTCAACACAATGTTTTACACCACACTTATACCAACATCATTGGAATGGATGAAGATGTGGATGCAGGTATTATTCTTAGGTTTTCTCAAGATCAAGAGAAAAAAACTTTACATAAATTCCAACATATCTATGCCTGGTTCGTATACGGTTTATTAACTATTTCATGGTTGGTAAGCAAAGATTTTATCCAGCTAATTAAGTACAACAAAAAAGGTCTATTAAAATCTCAAGGAATCTCTTTTACAAAAGCAATGTTTTCCCTACTGTTTTGGAAAGTCATTTATGTATTTTTAATTTTAGTTTTACCAACCTTAGTTACTGGCAATCTTGGTATTAATATCGCTGGTTTTTTCATAATGGAGTTTATTGCTGGTTTTTTCTTGTCAACTGTCTTTTTGTGTGCCCACATTGTTGATCAAACAGAATTTCCTTTACCTAATAATGATGGAATGGTTGAGAAAAATTGGTATGTTCATCAGTTAGAAACTACAGCCAATTTTTCAAATTCAAAGTCTTTTTTCTCTTGGTTTATTGGAGGATTGAATTACCAGATTGAGCACCATTTATTTCCAAATATATGTCATGTCCACTACCATGATATATCTAAAATTGTAAAACAAACAGCAGAAGAATTTAATTTGCCGTATCATGCAAGCAATACTTTTATTGGTGCATTAAAGCATCATTTCAGTCATTTAAAAACTATGGGTAGAGCCTAATAATTTTTAATTCTTTTAATTGCATTATTGTATTTCGTAATCATCCTATCTCTTAAATCTATATCATTACCCCTTTTTTTTCCGTTTGTATAAGTATTTTTTATACTTCTTATATCTGTACTGTAAATTATAGTATTTAATAAGTTTTTCTCTGAAGAATTGTGGATTAAAGGTTGGTTATGATCAATATCTAAAAAATCTAATGAACCTCCAATTTCAAAATATTTTGATTTTTTATTACCCATTGCCTTATGACCATTGTTATAAATAGCTTGGAAAGCAATCTCCCCAGAATTTGCAGATTTAGAATTTTTAAAAGTATCTCGGTTATTGGTCTTTAGTCTGTTGGTATAGTCAAGTAATCTTATTTCTTCAAAAGCAGACAAGCCTACATTACTATCACTTCCTATACACCAATTACCTTTTTGCTCTTGAAACACATTAAAATTAAAAATTCCATCTGCAAGATTTCCCTCAGTAATAGGACATAAAACAACATTAGAGTTGTTAGAGGTAATTAATTTTGTTTCTTTTACTGTTAAGTGAGTTGCATGTACAAGATGGTGATTTTCGCCAATTTTAAAATTATTATAAAGCCATTCAACAGGTGTTTGCCCAAGATACTTCTTAGATTCATTTACTTCTTTAATTTGTTCAGCTATATGAAGATGAAAAGGGAATTTGTCTTTATTGTAATCGTTAATTTCTCCCAACATCTTTTCTTCAACAGCTCTTATAGAGTGTACCCCAATTCCGATTTTGCTTTTATATTTTTTTGCAGTTTCTAAAGTTTTTTCAAAAAGGTGAATATATTCTTCAGAATTATAGCTAATAAATCTTTTTTGTTCAGCTTCGTACTTTTTTTGAAAACCACCTTTGTTATAAAATATTGGAACAAGTGTAATGTGAATTCCTACTTCTTTAGCCGCTATTAATAGCCTTTCTCCTAGTTCACCCACATTGGAATATTTACTTCCATTTTTATCGTGGTGTAAATAATGAAATTCTGCTACACTAGTATATCCGTTTTTCAACATTTCACTGTATAGCATAGTGGCAATTGCTTGTAAGCCATCCGGGTCTATGTTAAGCGCTAAATTGTACATTTCATTTCTCCAAGTCCAAAAGTTAGAAGATCTACTTTCAGAATGATTCTCTGTTAATCCAGCCATTGCATATTGAAATGCATGAGAGTGAGCATTTGGAATTCCTGGAATAGCCAATTGCACTTCAGTTTCGTAATCTTTTCCTTCAAAGTTTTCGATAATTTCTGTTATTGCTCCTTTATTGTCTGTAGAAATCTTTACATTTTTCTTCCAGCCCTCTTGGAATAATATTTTTTTAAAATAGAATTTCCCCATTATAATTGATCAATTAATTCTTGGAATGTTGATTTAAGTACTTTTTGAATTTTATTTGCTTTGTTTTGGTCGTAAATGGTCTCATTTTCGGACATGTATAAATCCTTAGACATTTCTAATTGAATAGAGTTAATTCCCTTGCTAGGATTCCCATGAAATCTTGTAATGTAACCTCCCTTGAATGGATGGTTCATTTGAACTTGATAATTGGATTTTTTCAAACTGTCAAATGCTATTTTAGTAAATTCTTTTTGACAAGATTTATGGTCGTTATTCCCGATAATTAAATCTGGAAATTTATTAGGATTTATGGTAGGTACAAATCTTTTAATAGAATGACCATCCCATACAATCACATTAGAATGGCTTTTTAAAAACTTATTAATTAAGCTGTCAAGGAAAATATGGTAAGGGGAGAAATAGGACTCAATTCTAGAGGAAATTTCTTTTTGGTCTAGTTGAAAGTTGTCATTATAAATATTTTTGCCATTAAAATTGGTAATTGGACAAACTGAGGTTATAATTCTACCATCGTTGTATAATGGTTGGTTGTTTGGGTCTCTATTTAAATCTACCACCCATCTATGGTAATTTGCCAAAACTGTTGTAATGCCCATTTGAGGAGCAAAATCATAAAGTTTATCCAAAAACCAATCTGTGTCTTCTTTAAGGTTAAGCTGTTTTTTATTAAAAAAAGCAACTTTTTCATTTGGGATAGAAGTGCCGCTATGGGGAATACTTAATATGAAAGGAATTTCTTTTTTGGTAGGACTAATAACTTTAAAAACATTCATATTTACTTAAGTATTTCAAAATTTTAACAAACATTGGAAATATATACTACTTAATTCACATTTCAAAAACTTAAATTAATATATATTTAGCATAAAATTTTATTAATGTACAAATCTGATGTTGAAGCAGCCGATGCTTTTTTAGAAAAATTTAAGACTCTTAAGACAGAAATTTCAAAAGTAATAGTTGGCCAAGAAGAGGTGATTAACCAAATTCTAATAAGTGTATTTTCAAAAGGACATGCTTTATTAGTTGGAGTTCCTGGATTGGCAAAAACCTTAATGATAAATACTATTGCAGAGTGTATGGGGCTTTCTTTTAACAGAATTCAATTTACTCCTGATTTGATGCCTTCTGATATTATAGGTGCTGAAATATTAGACGAGTCTAGAAATTTTAAATTTCTAAAAGGCCCAGTTTTTGCAAATATTATCCTTGCCGATGAAATCAATAGAACTCCTCCAAAAACTCAAGCTGCACTACTTGAAGCAATGCAGGAAAGAAGTGTTACTGTTGCAGGAAATAATTATGAGTTAGATAATCCTTTCTTTGTCTTAGCAACTCAAAATCCCATAGAGCAGGAGGGAACTTACCCTTTGCCAGAAGCTCAGTTAGATAGGTTTATGTTTAATATTCTAGTAAAATACCCAAGTTTTCAGGAAGAATTATCTATTATTGAGGGAACTACCGGTTCCATATCTAAAAAGGTCGAAAAGGTAATTTCTGCACAGGAGATTATCTATTTTCAAGATTTAGTTAGAAAAACACCTATTTCTTCCAATGTGGTAGAATATGCAGTAAAGCTAGCCGTTCAGACTAGGCCAAATGAATCTATGGCAACAGAAGATATTAAGAAATATATTTCTTGGGGAGCAGGGCCAAGAGCTTCTCAGTTTTTAGTCCTTGGTGCAAAGTGCCATGCTTTGTTAAATGGCAAATATTCTCCAGATATTGAAGATGTTAAGGCAGTAGCAAAACCAATATTAAGACATAGAGTAGTTAAAAATTACGTTGCAGAAGCTGATGGAATGAGTGTAGATGGCATTATTGATAATTTACTTTAATTACCACTCAAATAAGTAGGCAACCACTCTGCTCATCCATGGATTTGATTTGCTTTTTTTAATAAGTTCATCTTTTAACTCTTTTTCAGTGCTAAAATTTTTGATTTTAATATCCGAAATTAGCTCGTCAACGTTTTGATATTTCTCCTGCACTAATTTGGCAAAATAAACAACACCGCCATCTTCTGTAGCTAGTCCAAGTATGGTTCCAGGCAAGCCATTAAAAGTTTCTGGACCTGTAGATGGAATAAGTTGATCGGTGTACCAGGCATATATTCTTGTACTGTCATTTTTATTCCAAATTGCTCTTCTGCAGCTGTAGCCAGCAATATTTCTTTTTCTTTCGGTAATCTTCCAGTTTCTTTCTACTATATTGTCTTTAACAACTTTACTTTCTCCAAAAAGATTGTAAATACATATTCTTTCTTCTTTTTCAAAATCTTGGACAACTGTATTTTTGGATGTGGCCCAGTCGGTTTTAGATGGAACAGCTGATTCTAGAGGGAGAAAAATAGACTTTGCAGGGGTGAAATGTAAATTAAATCTATCTATTTTTACTTTTTCTCCTCTTAACCATCTTTGAGATTCTGGTGAATCATATTTTTTTAAAAGATTGGTTTTTCTTTCAAAAAGTATTATTCCGTGGGTAATTTGTCCATTAGTATATTGAATATTAAATAAAAAAATAAAACTTATTATATATTTAATGAAATGATTCATCTTGAGATTTTGTTTTGTTGTTATTGAACTTATAGGTCAGTCTTGCTAAAAAATATCTAGATATAATGGTTGTTTTATTGTCAATGATAATATTGTTTTGAATCAATCTTTGTGCAATTATATTTTGGTTAAGAATGTCATTTCCTTCAATAGATAGAATTAGATTTTCTCTTTTGTTAAATCTTTTTTCTAAGGAGAAATTAATAATCAAAAAATTAATATCGTACCCGTCTGAAAGTTGTGAGTTAACGGTATATCCTGTTTCAGAAAAGAAAGTCATTTTCCAAGGTAATTCGATTTCTGTGTCTAAAAAATAGTATTGGGTAATGAATGGTTGGCTAATTAAGTTAAGGCTGTTAGTGGGCTTAGAATAGCTTATTTCTGCACCAATTTGTAAAAAAGTAGAATCAGTTTCCCATTCTAATGAAATTTCATTGGATTGTGAAAGGGTAGTGGTAGTGTTTTTAAGTCTATCAATTATACTATTGGTAATGTTGTAATTAGAAGAATTATTCAAATTTATTCCTAAGGGACTATTACCAATTGGAATTTTTCCACCTACATAAAGGGACGCAAACTCATTTGCACTAGAATCCATATTTACAGTTTTGGATATAGTTCTTCCAAAATTATCGTAAGTAATTTCATTAGAGAATGGATTCATTACCCTTCTGTAGCTTAAGTTAGACCATATATAGCTTCCTGTTAGTCCTTTCCAATGGTTGTAAGATACGTTCAATTGGTGAGAGTAGTCTGGTCTTAAATCCGGATTTCCCTCTACTATCTTATTTGGGTTTGAATTGTTTTGAACAGGTTGTAATTGATTTAATGAAGGTTGTCTAGAGTTGGTTCGGTAATTAAATCTTATTCTTTGAGAGTTGTTAAATTTATGTCTGTAATTAACCTGAGGAAGAAGGTCCCAAAAATTTAATGAGTCGGTAAGTGGGTTGTTGTTGATGTCAAAGCTTCTTAACTGTACATTTCTCACGTATCCACCTATTTTTAATCGGTCTTTTTTATATCGATACACCGTGTATATTCCAGCTCTGTTGGTCAATTTAAAATTGTCAAAATAATTTGAAAATTGATTATCTAGAATATTGTAATCTTCTGTAATAAAATCTTTGTTATAAGTATTTCTGTCCTGATTACCAAGATTTACTTTATACAAATGCTCTAGGTCAATGCTCCATTTTTTACTAATTGGCTCTCTGAAAAGAAATTGAGATTTATAGTTTTCAGATTTGGATAAAAATTGTTGATTTTGATCAATAGTATCGTTAGAGGAAGCATTTAAAATATATTCATTTTCTGTTACGTTAAATTGGTCTTCATCATTCTCCGACTGGCTGTAAACAAAAGCATACTTTAGTAATCTATCTTTTTTCTTGAACTCTCTCTTTAGCCTAAGCTCAGTTTGAAAATTATAACCTTCAGATTGATGATCTTGTTGAACAATTGAATTAGAATTAAGGGTGTTATCCTCTGATATAAATGCATTTTTTAAAGTATCTATGTTACTATTTTTTGAAGTACTGTAGCTAGGTAAAATTTCAAGTGTTGTTGCGCTGTCTAGTTTTATCTCAATTCTTGCATTGATAAGTTGGTCTACATTTTCTTGGTTAGAAGAATTTCTTTCTTCCACATAAAAAGTAGTATCTCTTAGTTGGTATTGTAAATTCCTATCCGACCTTGCCTCTAATGAAGATTGATTATAAGTATAGTTGAAACCGATTTTTACTTTTTCTCCAATTTTGTCAGAAAAAAATACTCCAGATTTAAGAGTTTGAGGAATTCCATTGTTATTATACCCATTAGAACCTCCCCACCATCCTCCTCGATTGTTGTCGCTAAAGAAATTCCCATTATCTGTGCTAAGTCCATATTTCTTGATGTCTCCATATCCAAAGTTTGCCCTTGGAGTATTGGATGCTAAAGAAAAAACAGAAAGTTTAAAATCTTTATTAAACTTATTAAATAAGAATTCTCCCTCGTAGAAGTTTTCAAAGTCTATACCACCAGAAGCTCTTCCAAAATATCCTTTTTTAGCATCTTCTTTCAATCTTAAATCCATTACTTGGATGGTTTCATCTGCAGTTTCGTCAGAATCTGTATTCTCTTCCTCATAAATTTCGACACTTTCAATACTTTTTGCGCCTAGATTTTTAGTTGCTATAGTGGGGTCACTACCAAAAAACTCATCTCCATCTACCAATACTTTATTTACTTCTCTACCCTGAGAGGTGATAGATCCATTTTTATCTACTTCAACACCAGGTAGTTTTTTTAGTAAATCTTCTACTACAGCATTTTCTTTGGTTTTAAAGGAGTCAGCTAAGAATCCAAAGTATCTCCTCTAAAGAAAACAGGGTCTTTAAAAGCATAAATAGTCACCTCGTTCATCATTTTACTTTTTTCTGGAAGAATGGTATTGCTGAGATCTAAAGATAATCTGTCTTTTGATGGAAAAAAGAAAATTATTTTATCGTCATTTTTATGATGAGAAATAATAATTTCAACAGTGTCAAGAGGGGTGCTAAAATAAAATCCGCCATTTTCATCAGTTCTTTTAAAATCAATCATGGTAGAGTCAGAAAGTCTTACTAGCATTACAACTGCATCTTTCTTTGCAGAATTATTTAAGGTGTCAATTACATTTCCAAAAATGGTCATATTTTGAGCTGTAAAAGCTAATGGAAATGCAAGAATAAATAATAAAAATATTTTAATTAAAATATTGTTATCTAGTAATTTATGTAATTTCATTTAATCTATTTATTTAACTAATTCTAATTCCTTTACAATACTACCGTAAGCTTCAATGTTAGTAGAGCTTATTTTTTCTATTCTTACTTCTTGTATGGTATTAATCATCTTGGGTTTAAATGGTATTTTAACCTTAAGGTAGTTTTCTGTAAATCCTATTAGGAAATTGTCTTCTTTGGATTCAAATAATACTTTACCCATATAGCCTATATTTTCGTTATAAAATTGAAGCTTGAGTTTCAAACTCAATATTCTAAGTTGTTTACTTCTTTTTCTTCTTATTTCCATAGGAACAATTTCATTCATTTTAGGAGCATTAGTATTTGCTCTTTCGGAATAAGTAAATACATGTAAATAAGAAACAGGAAGTGATTTTATATAATCAATAGTTTTATTAAACTCTTCTTCAGTCTCACCAGGAAAGCCTACTATTACGTCAACTCCTATACATGCATGGGGCATTAATTTCTTTATTAATTTTATTCTAGAGGAATATAAGTCTGTATTGTATTTTCTCCTCATTTTTTTTAAAAGGAAATTAGACCCACTTTGAAGAGGAATATGAAAATGGGGAACAAATTTTTCAGAACTGTTTACAAATTCAATAATTTCCTCGCTTAGTAAATCAGGTTCAATAGAAGATATTCTAAATCTAGAAATACTATTTAATTCTTCTAATTCATTAATTAATTGATAAAAATTCTCTTTGGTTCCATGTCCAAAATCACCTAAGTTAATCCCAGTTAAAACAACTTCTTTTACTTCAGAATTTCCTATTTCCTTGGCTTTATCTATAGTTTGGGAAATTGTACCGCTTCTGCTTTTCCCCCTAGCCAATGGAATGGTGCAAAACGAACAAAAATAATTACAACCATCTTGGACTTTAAAAAAAGATCTAGTTCTGTCTCCAACACTGTAACCAGGATAAAATGTTTTAACATTTTTGATAGGCTGATTTAGTAGTACTGGCTTTTTTTTCTTTACAGTATCTTTTAAATAGTTGCTAATATTAAACTTTTCTTGAGCTCCTAAAACCAAATCTACCCCTTCAATTCTAGATATTTCTTCTGGTTTTAACTGCGCATAACAACCTATAACAACAATAAATGCATTTGGATTGTATTTAAGTGCCTTTCTTACGATATTTCTACATTTTTTATCTGCTTGATCTGTAACTGAGCAGGTATTTATAACATATATATCAGCACCTAACTCAAAATCTATTTTTGCGTAGCCTTCTTCCTCCAAATCTCTAGATATAGTACTAGTCTCTGAAAAATTAAGTTTACAACCAAGAGTGTAAAAGGAAGTAGTTTTAGAATTCATTTAAATAAACAAGTGAAATATGGTTCGAATTTAATATAATTTATCTTAACCGTTTGGAAATTATTGGATATAAGTACTATATTTGTTTAATATTTAATCCAAATAATTAAACAAAACATGAGATTCTTAGTATTTACTTTTACAATTTTTAACTTTTTAACTATGACTTCACAAAAATCCGTTCATGAATTTGAAATTAAAACCATTGATGGCACCACTCAAGCATTATCTGCTTTCAAGGGTAAAAAAATGCTTTTTGTAAATACTGCTAGTGAATGTGGTTTTACTTCCCAATACGAAGCATTACAAAATGTCCATAGTAAATATGGAAACGATTTGGTAATTATTGGCTTTCCAGCAAATAATTTTGGTGGTCAGGAACCTGGCTCTAACAGTGATATCAAAACATTCTGTTCTAAAAACTATGGTGTTTCTTTTTTGATGGCCAATAAAACAAGCGTCAAAGGAAAAGACATTGATCCGTTATTCAAATGGCTTAATAATCAGGAAAATCAATCATTTGTTGGGGACATCATGTGGAATTTTGAGAAATATTTAATTGACGAAAATGGTCATTTAATCAAAAGGTTTAGAAGTTCTACAAGGCCAGATTCAGATAAAATAATATCTCTTTTATAATAATATTAGGATTTATTAACATAAAGTAAATCTCTTATTTGTTATATTTAGATAAATTCGATTATGAATAATTTATCCGGGAAAAAAGTACTTATAACTGGAGGGAGCTCTGGTATTGGAAAAGCTACTGCAATTGATTTAGTTGGTAAAGGAGCTATTGTATGTATTACTGGAAGAAACAAAGTTAAACTAGAAAAAGTAGCTAGTGAAATTAGCGCCATACCTATACATCTTGATGTAAGCAAGTACAACAGCATCGCGGTTAAAACATTAGATGCATTTCATTCTATGGGAGGAATAGATGTCTTGATAAATAATGCTGGTATTGGTGAATTTGCAAAATTAGAAGACATAAAAATAAATCATTTCGAAAGTATTTTTGCTACTAATGTTTTTGGACTTACAATGTTAACCCAAGAAGTGGTCAAGTTCTTTAAAACCCAGCAATATGGTATGATTATTAATATTGGATCAAGTGCTGCCACAAGTGGATTTCCTTCAGGATCTGTTTATTGCGCGTCAAAATTTGCATTAAGGGGATTGACTGAATGTTGGAGACACGAGCTTAGAAGAGATAATATTAGAGTAGTTTTAGTAAATCCTAGTGAAGTTCCTACAGCTTTTAATAATAAAAATAGAGTTGAGAGAGAAGAACAAGAAAACAAATTAAGTTCTAAAGAGATTTCTCATGCAATAGTTTCTACAATAAATATGGATAAAAGAGGTTTTATTCCAGAGCTTAACGTATGGGCTACCAATCCATTTTAGTTTTTTCTAACGGATGGTGATCAAGAATGCTTTGTTTTAGATAGTTTTTATCAAGGTGCGTATATATTTCTGTTGTAGTAATAGACTGGTGTCCCAGCATTTCCTGTATAGCTCTTAAATCTGCTCCTCCTTCCACTAAATGTGTAGCAAATGAATGTCTAAGGGTGTGTGGAGAAACATTTTTTTTAATTCCAGCCAATTCAGTTAATCTTTTTATAATTTTAAAAACCATTACTCTTGATAGTTTTTTCCCATTTTTATTTAAAAAAACATGATCAATAAACTCATTGGTTACTTTTTGATGTACTCTAACCTCATTTAGATAAACTTTTAAATGTTTAGAGGCAATTTTCCCTAATGGAATTAGTCTTTCCTTATTCCCTTTACCAATTACTCTTATAAAGCCTTCCTTCCAGTATATTTCCGAAATTTTTAGTTCAATTAATTCTGTTACTCTTAATCCACATCCATAAAGGACTTCAATAATTGCCAAGTTTCTTTCTCCATCAGCTTTTGAGCGGTCAATCTGTTGAACTAACTCATCAACTTCATTTATGGTCAAAAACTCAGGAAGTTTTTTCCCTGTTTTTGGGTTTTCTAATAAATCTGAGGGGTTTTCATCAACAATTTTTTCTAAAAGCAAATATTTAAAAAATGATCTAATGCTTGAAATTACTCTTGATTGAGAACGAGCATTAATTTTTTGATTGTTTAGATGTGATAAATAACTTTGAAAGTCTTGGTAGGATAGTTCATTTATTTTCTTGTTTGTTAACTCGTTATTAAAAAACTCATTGAGTTTAATAATATCTCTGCAATAAGCATCCACAGTATTGTTAGAAAGTGATTTTTCTATTTGTAGATAATTTTTGTATCCCCTTATGTAAACGTTCCAAGACATTACACAAAAATAGTTATAATAATTTCTATAATTTATTTTCAAATAATACTTGCTATAAAAATGTTTTTTCTATTTTTGCCCAGCTTACGGAGAGTTGGCAGAGTGGTCGAATGCGGTAGTCTTGAAAACTATTGTGCAGCAATGTACCGGGGGTTCGAATCCCTCACTCTCCGCATAAAAAAATTAAACCTCGATTATTCGAGGTTTTTTTTTGTTTGAAATTATAGGTATTTTTAATTAAAATCAAGTCAAATAAATTAATATTAACTCATGAAAAAGAGAAATTTATTGTTTAGAATTTCTATTGTAATTTTTTCTGTATTTACAATTTTATATATAATTTATTCATTTTCTAAAAATGCTAAAATAGGAGAGAAAGCTCCCGAATTTACCACCCAGCTAGTCAATGGTGAAAACTATTCTCTCAGCAATTCTAGAGGAAATTATGTTCTGTTGTATTTTTGGGGTTCTTGGTGTGGCCCGTGTATTAGAAATGCTCCTGAATTAGTTGCCATCAGCGAAAATTATAAATCCAAATTTTTTGACAAGGATTCCAAGCTGGAAATTCTTTCGGTTGCTTTAGAAAAAAATGGAAAAAAATGGAAAAGGGTTGTGAATAAGTTTGGTTTTAATTGGGAATTGCAGGTTGTCCATTTCCATAAAATAGTTTTAAACTCTTCTATTGCCAATAAATATGGCGTTTTAGAAATTCCTTCTAAATTTTTAATTGATCCTGATGGAAATATCGTTCTTTCTAAAACTTCATTTTCAGAAATAGAGCAATACTTAGAAAAAAGATTAATTAAAGATTAATTACTAGCATTGTGTGGAGCTAATTGTAACTTATTTGTATAATTTCATACTTTTACAAACATGCAAAAACCTTCTATACCAAAAGGAACTAGAGATTTTTCCCCATCTGAAATAAGAAGGAGGAACTTTATATTTGATATTGTAAAATTAAAGTTTGAAAAATTTGGATTTTCTCCGATTGAAACACCATCTATGGAGAAACTATCTACCCTTACAGGTAAATATGGAAGTGAGGGAGATCAATTACTTTTTAAAGTATTAAAAAGAGGTGCTAAGTTCAAAAAAGTTTTAGCAGAATCAAATATTTCAAATATAAAAGACCACGATTTTTCCGATGAAGCATTAAGATATGATCTAACAGTACCATTTGCTAGATATATTGTTCAACATCAAAACGATATTGTTTTCCCATTTAAAAGATACCAAATTCAACCTGTTTGGAGAGCAGATAGACCACAAAAGGGGAGATATCGAGAGTTTTATCAATGTGATGCAGATATTGTTGGTTCTGAATCTTTGGTTTGTGAGATTGAGTTGGTATCCTTAATTCAAGAAGTCCTAAACGAACTAAAACTAAGGGATCACAAAATAATGATTAACAATAGAAAAATTCTAGCTTCTTTAATAGATTCTTGTGATTCAACAGAATATTTTTCTAAAATCACAGTAATAATTGATAAAGTAGATAAAATTGGTCCTGAAAAAGTTATTCATGATTTAAAAAACCATATTCCAAACCAAAAAATTGCAGAATTATTCGAAGAACTATTTAATCTTCCAGATTCTTCAAGAGAAATTCTTTATTGGTTAGATAATAAACTAAAGAATAGCGAATTGGGTCAAAATGGAATTCAAGAACTGAACTATGTGGTAGAAAGTTGTAATATTTTGGGGGTGAATAATCTTAAAATAAACCTTTCTTTAGCTAGAGGTCTAGATTACTATACAGGTTCAATTTTTGAAGTAGTATTGAATAATAATTCTATGGGAAGTATTGTAGGTGGAGGGCGTTATGACAATTTAACAGAAGTTTTTGGTCAAAAAAATCTATCTGGTGTAGGAGTTTCTTTTGGGGCGGAGCGAATCTATGATTTAATGAATGATTTGGATCTTTTCCCTAATAATCTTGATACACCTTCTAAATATATGATTGTAGATAAATCTGAATCTGCAATTAATGGACTTAAGTTATTGCATTTTTTAAGATCAAAAAATATTCCATGTATTCTTTATCCAGACAATACAAAATTGAAAAAACAACTTAAATATGCCCACTCCAATGAAATTCCTTTGGTCGTTTTTATTAAGGAAGATTTTTCTTCAGAAATGAAAGTAGAATTAAAAAACATGGATTCCGGGGAGCAAAAAGAGTATTTGTTAAGTGATATTTTATAATCAAAAATGAAAGAATTAGAATTTATTATATCCCCAGATAAACTTACCCTAACTGATATAAAAAATATTCTTTCTAAAAATCTTAATTTACAATTATCTAAAAAGTCCATAGAAAGAATTAAAAAAAACCGAGATTTTTTAGACAGAAAGCTAAATAGTAAAGATCAAGTTTTTTATGGTATTAATACAGGATTTGGTTCTTTATGCGATACGAGAATTTCAGAAAACGATCTCCAAAAGTTACAAGTAAACTTAGTTAGGTCACACGCCTGTGGTACAGGAAAAGAAATAGATTCTAAAATCGTTAAATTAATGATTTTAATAAAAATTAATGCGCTTTCTTTGGGCTATTCAGGAGTTCATTTAAAGACAGTCGAGAAATTAATTTTTCTTTTCAATAATGATATTTTGCCTGTAGTTTTTGAATCTGGGTCTTTAGGCGCTTCTGGTGACTTAGCACCTTTAGCTCATTTGTCTTTAGCACTAATTGGTGAAGGTGAAGTTAATTTTAAAGGGTCTAAGAAAGCTTCTAAGGACGTTTTTGATTCTTTTGGCGAATCTTTTCTAGAATTAGATTCTAAAGAGGGCTTGGCTCTTTTAAATGGGACTCAGTTCATGAGTGCACATGCTACATATGCATATTTAAAACTCGATTCTTTATTTAATTGGATTCATAAAATTTCTGCACTTTCTATAGATGCCTTTAATTGTAGATTGTCTCCATTTGATAAAAAACCACATCTTTTAAGAGGTTTCAAAGGACAAAGCCAATGTGCTCAACAAATTTTAGAAATATTGGACAAAAGTGATTTACACCAAATTGATGGCAAGTCCGTTCAAGACCCTTATTCTTTTCGATGTATACCTCAAGTTCATGGTGCAAGTTTAGATGTATTACACGATTTTGAAGCTAAATTAACTATTGAAATTAATGCTGTCACAGATAATCCTTTAGTTTTTAATCAAGAAGATGAAATTATTTCTGCAGGGAATTTTCATGGCCAACCCATTGCAATGGCTATGGACTTTATGGCAATTGCAGCCGCAGAGTTGGGTAGTATTTCAGAGAGAAGAATTTACAAACTAATTTCGGGAACAAGAGGTCTTCCACCTTTTCTTATTGAGAATCCTGGTCTTAATTCTGGATTTATGATTTCTCAATATACTGCAGCTAGTTTGGTAAGCAAGAATAAAATTTTCTCTCATCCCGCTTCTGTAGATAGCATCGAATCTTCTAACGGTCAAGAAGACCATGTTAGTATGGGTTCCATTGCGGGAGTTAAGTTGGTGGAGGTTGTTGAAAATATTAAGAGAATCTTAAGTATTGAATTAATGACTGCAGCTCAAGCTATGGAATTTAGAAGACCAAGAAAAACTTCCCCGGAACTAGAACTAATGCTTTTAGAATTCAGGTCTAAAGTTCCCTACATTGAAAAAGACCAAGTAATGTACACTCTTATGCAAAAATCAGAAGAATTTATTTCTGAAGAACTATAACTATGGTTTGGTTATCTCAGAAAAAGTTTTCCTTTTAAGAAAAAAATAATTCCAAATTGTAGATTTTCTACTGTGTCCTTTGAGCTCATGAAAATTTATTTTTGAAAATTGTTTTCTTTTAACATTCATTTTACCAATGCTAATTATATAGCTAAAATGGGCTTTAATAATTGAGAAATAACCTTTTAAATCTCCAGAAAGCACCAATTTGAAACCAGAAATTTGGTCTAATAAAATTCTTATCAGTACAAATAAAATTAAAGGTATTTCCCCTTTATAGTTTTTATGAATCATCCATAAATTATTTCTATAATTCAAGTATGTTTTTTTTGGTGAGTTATATTTTAAAGTTCCTCCTCCAAAATGATAAACAGTAGATTCACTAGTATAAAATATGTTTTTCCCCAAATTTTTTAATCGCCAACAAAGGTCAATTTCTTCCATATGAGCAAAAAAATCTTTATCAAATCCACCTACGTCATTAAAATCTTTGGATTTGATAGCCATACATGCGCCTGACGACCAGAATATTTCAGAATATGTATCGTACTGTTTTTTATCTAATTCTGCGTAGTCGAAAACTCTTCCTCTACAAAAAGGGTAAGCGAGTGCGTCAATAAAACCTCCAGCAGCCCCAGCATATTCAAAATAATCTTTGTTGTTATAAGACTTAATCTTAGGTTGAACAGCAGATATATTTGTATTGTTCTTTAGAACTTTAATTAAAGGAAGAATCCAGTTTTTAGTAACTTCTATATCTGAATTTACGATAATAAAAAATTCTGCATTTATTTTCTTCAATCCTTCATTATATCCACCTGCAAATCCAAGGTTTTTTTCTAAAGGAATGGTTTTTATTGATGGAAAATTATTATTTAAATAGAGTAGAGAATCGTCTGATGATCCATTGTCTATAACATAAATACCAGCATCTTTTTCAGAATGGCTAATGAATGTTGGAATAAACTTTTCAAGCCAATTTTTTCCATTAAAATTCAATATGACTACAGCAGTTTCTATCTCTTAAGGATTTACAAAGAAAGTATTGCTATTACTTCCCCACTGGCTATCGTTGGGGTTTTGCATATTATCAACGCTTCTTCCAGGTGTATTTCTTCTATGTAAATCTGTTTTCCAATTTCTATTAAAATATTCTCCCTGAAGTGTGGAATGAAGTGTTGTGTATTCGTTAGATCCTAAATCAGGCATATAAAAAATAAACCTTTTGTTATTAAACTTTCCAATCTTGTAATAATGCCATATTTGGTATGGGTAGGCACTTGGTTCGTTTGGCCTGTCTGTGATTGTGTTTGGTGGGCCGTATTTAAGAAATGTTCTTCCCATATCGGTTTCATAACCTCTTCTAACTTTAGTTGAAAACAGCTGATCACTTTTTTTAACTTCTCCCTTGTATTTTAACCATCCTAATTCCGGGTTTTCAGGTTGTCTGTTCAGCCAAAAACTATATAAGAACTGTCTTTTTAAAGTATCACTTATGTTTTTATTTTTTTTATCAATTATATTTAATTCTAATCTAGTAGCAATTGGCGACAAACAATTAATAGATTCTGTAAGTGAATCTACAGGTATTTTAGAAACAAATGTATTATGGATTTGAACTGCATTTAATCTGTCAAGTTTCATGCTGTTTTTCAGATTTGTTCTTTGAAAATCAATTATTCTTTCGCAGAGAAGCTCGTTATTTCTATCCTTTAGCTGAATGCATAGCTCGTAATTTCCAGTAGGTAAATTATTTATATCAAAAACATTTAAAACAGGATATATTCCAAGAGTTGGTACTTTTTTAATTTTATTGTACTGACCCGCTATTTTATCAGTTCCCTTAATTCTTATAAATTGTTTTAGCAATAAAGATTCAGAGCTGTCTATATTATTCATATTGTATATTTCTAAATAATAGGCTAGTTTTTCAAATTCATCTCCAAAGTAATTGGTAACTAATGGAACCATATGGTAACCAGACTTAGTAAGTTCACTTTTATTGTTTTCTCCTTCCACTTCTTTCCAGTAACTATCCAATAGCTCTAAATCTGAAAAATAAGGTTCGTTAGTATCAAAAATTGAGAATTCTTCTTGGTGTTTTTCTGTGTTATTTGTGTCGTTAATGTCCTTTATTTCTAAAAAGATGGTGAATTTACCATTTGATACAGGAAACCTTTGTAAGTCGATAATCCCTCCTTTTTCTACATAATCAGATTGTTCTTTAATTATGTATTTTTCGTGCGCAATTATCTGTTTTTTTTCATTTTCAATATATTGGAGTACTTCAACTCCTTTGTTGTTGAAATTAGAATCTTGATTTTCAAAAAGAGTATTTCCATAGATAAATAAATAAGTTTCTATATAGTTGCTTTCCGAAGAATGAAATTTCTTCAAATCAAAAAGAGCCTCAATTTGAGAATGTAGAGGACTAACTATAAATAACGTAATTACTGCAAATACTGTTTTCATTGATACAAATTTAAGCTTTAATAAGTTAAAATTTATTAAAACTTAATTTCATAGTCAATTACAATTAATAAATTGGAGGAATGAAGTTTTATATTCTTTTAATTTTTTCTTTACTTAATTTGAGTATTAACTCTCAAAACTTAGGTTTAGAAAACAAAGATTCTGTTCTTTTCGGTCAATATCTTCCCGATTTGGAAATTACAGCCTCTAGTGCTGATTTTGTTAAAAAATGGAACAGAACTAAATTTTATGTAAAAAGTGTCTACGATTATGCCAAGATTTGCTCTGCTATGTTGACCACTTTTGAGGACTCTTTAAGTAAAATTGAAGGAAAATATTCTAGGAAAAGATATTTGTCTAGTTGCAATAAAACTCTAAAAAAAGAATTTGGAAATGAGATCAAGGAAATGTCCATCAAAAGAGGAGTTTATCTAATGAAGATGATTTATAGATCTACAGGTTTGACAACTTATGAAATTATTCAAAAGTATCGTGGAGGAGGAACAGCTTTTTGGTTTCAAGCATTATGTTTGGTCAACGGCCAAGATTTAAAACGAGAATACGATTCCGAAAATGAGGACTTGCTAATGGAAAGAGCTATTGGTTTAATAGATTCTGGAAAGATGACTTATTATAAAAGAGTTCCTTTAACAGATGAAGCTAGAAAAGCATTAAAACAAAAAAGGAAAGAGAAAAAAAGAAAGAAAAAGAAATGATTTAGTTGCTGTGTTGTCTTTTGTTTTTTAGATTCTTATCAATTTTAAACTCAGATTCTTGCTTGACAGGTACATTATTAATTGCTAAATCATTTAGGTCTGGTTGACCTGCGTTGATCCATGCTGTGTACCAAAAGGAGCCAACTGCTTTAATAGAAGCTTTTAGTCTTCGTTCTTGCATGTTGTTTAGCCGATTGCTGTATTCTTTACTAAAATCTCTACTGTATACTTTCATTGTTACCCGACCTCTTTTTTCAAAAGAATATTTTCTATCATCTGGCCATTGTTCGGTTATTTCTTTTTCAATGGAAAGTACAGAGTCTACAGCAAAATAGCTTTCTTGAATGAATTCCCAAGTTGTCTCCAATGGCTTGTTAATGTATTCTGCTTTTCCAGTAATTAAATCATATTCTTGAAAAAAAAGTTCTGGCACTCTAGACTCCCAAAAGCCGTGGATGCCTTTTTGGTTGGTAAATTGTCCATTGTAGTTTTCAGTAGCATGAAGTGGGACGTGAGCATCTGAAATATAGTGTCCTATTTCGGCAGAATATTTTAGAATTCTAGAAAGATTCTTTTCCTTAAATGCAGTAGTTAATTTGTAAAGCATAAGCTGAATATTCCAAGGAGATATTCCGTAAGTTTTGATAGTATCTTCTGAAAACTTTTCTATTGCATCGTTCCATCTTCTTGGCATTACATCAAATGGATTTTCTCCTTTTTCGACATAGTGATCTATATCTATAAAGTGCTTTTCGGCTTCTCCTTTTACAGCGTATCTTCTTTTGTCAGGATCAACAGCATGTTCGGTAATAAAATCTATGTTCTTTTTGTAAAATTGAAAAAGTTCAGAATCTGGAATTGTGAAAACCGCTACACGATTTATATTTTTATGTCCAAAAAACCCCCATCCTCCAAAAAAAGGACCGCAAATCCCCAAAAAAAATAATAAGATGGTAGTTTTTTTTATTGAAACCATTTCTAATAGTCTCTTGCTTTTACAGACCAAGTAAAGTTGAACTCACAGATTATATTTGAGTTTTTATCTATTCCTTGGGTAGATGCTTTAATAACAACAGGTTTTTTTGTCTCAATTGCTTCCTTTAATTTTTCTTTTACCATTTTACCATCATTACAAATAAAACTAGTGACGCCAATCGCTTTTTTATTAAAATCTGCATCTAATTTTAAAAGTAGTGTAGAAAATGATGGTTTGTGTTTGTATGTATATTGCAAAATTAATGCACCGGTACTCATTTCGCCAGCCATTCCCAGTACAGCCCAAAAAGTAGATTTAAAAGGATTTTTGTTAATCCATTTGAACGGGACCGATACAACACATTTTTCATCATCGAGCTTTTTAATCCTTATTCCACTTAGAAAAACCATTGGTATGTTCCAAATAAGGTAAATTCTAAAGTAAAAGGATTTTACAGCAAGCCTTCTTATTCTATTTAATTTCTCAGATTCGAACAATTGGTTTTTTTAGATTGTTTTAAATAAGTAATTATTCTTTAGGTTGGTTTAAATATAGAATTTATTCTATAGCGTTGAGATATTTAGTTCTCCACTCAGGTTTTTGAAAATCTGCTAGTAATTGAAATAGGTTTTCCCCATAAAAGAAGTCATTAATATAGGTTATACCATAATTCTGAAGTATTTGGATTTGGGGCCAACTTGGTCTGAATTTATGTTGTCCAAATCCATCTACAAGCATATTTTTAGCAGGTGTGCAGTCTGGTGGACAATATGGATTTCTATTGTACCTTAATGCCCAAAGGTCAAAGAGTTTAAGGTCTGGTGTTTTTAAACATTGTGAAGAATCGTATTTGTACAAACAATCTTTAATCTGAAACTTCTTGAATATATTTTCTCCTGAATTATTTGCTTTAGAAGGTTGTTTGCCCATTCCAATTCTTATAAATTCACTTCCAGAAATAAACCTTGTCTTTATGATCTTCCCATTAGATTCTGTAATAATTGCATAGTTTACATATTGAGAATTGCAATTGGGATTTATTGAAATTGCAAGATGTGTTTTATAATCAACTAAAGGTTTTGATAATAATCCGTAATAGCCTGAACATGAATAAGTTAAAATAAAAATTAATATGTAAATATATCTTTTCATTATGTACAATATAAACTATTATACCAGTATAAAATTAGTAAATTATTTTTTAGGGTATTACTAAAATTTGTAAAGTTTATTCGGAGTTTGACAATAGTCCAAGCTCTGATCATGAAAATCAACCTGTATATTTTCTTTAGAAACTTCAAAAAAAGAAAGTCCAATCTTTAAACAGTTTTTATTTAACTGATTTAAAATTGTGTCGTAAATCCCTTTTCCATAACCAACTCTGTTTCCAAATTTATCAAAAACCAAAAGCGGAATTAAAATGATCTCAATTTTATCAAATGTTTCTAATCTATAATCTATTGGAATTGGAATATCTAATTTTCCCTTAGTAAATTTAACAAAAGGATTAAAAGAAACACATTGCCATTTATCTTTTGATTTTTCGTAAACAGAAGTGTAAATAGTAGAATTGGAATTTATAGACTTGTGAATATGCCATGTATTTACTTCTTTATTCTTTGATATAGGATAGAACAAATGGACATTTTTCTTTAGTAAACTAAAATTATTCAATAATTGATTTGAAATTTTAATTGAATTTCCTTCAATAAACTCTTCTTCAAGATTTAATCTTTCAGAAAGGGCACTTTTTCGTAACCTATTTTTATTTCCACTTGATATTGCAGCCAATGGATGGTTTTTGTAAGAAATCAATTTCTTTTAAATCTAATACATAATCTAAAGCAAGTCTTAAGTCTTTGCCATCTATCTTAGATTCATTTCCTGGTCTAGATTCGTCTAATTGGCCTCTGTATACGCATTCTAGTTTTTCGTTAAAAACATTAAAATCTGGAGTACAAGCAGCATCGTATGCTTTGGCAATTTCTTGAGATTCGTCATATAAATAGGGGAATTTAAATTTTCTTTCTTTTGCAAATAGCTTCATTTTTTTAGGGTCGTCGTCTGGATAATTCACAACATCATTACTGCTAATGGCAACAAAACCAATGTCTTTTTTTAAATAATCATTCGCTAATTCTACAATTTGATTTATAACATGCACTACATATGGACAGTGGTTACAAATAAACATTACTACCAGTCCGTTTTTCATAGTAACATCTTCTAGGCTAACTTTTTTATCTGAAACTACATCTGTTAATTTAAAATCAATTGCTTTAAATCCAAGTGGAATTTGATTGGTTAATGTTCTTGCCATTTTAATTAAATTTGATTTTATTTAAAGATAAATTTTTACGCCTAAAAAAGCATATGAAACAACTTTTTATTTTTTATCTCTTCCTTTTTCCTTTTTATCTACAGAGCCAAACCAATGATTCAGTTCAAATTAGAGCATTGTATGATTTTAATTTAACAGAAGGAAATTGTTATGAAAACCTAAGGTCGTTATGTAAAGATATTGGTCATAGATTGAGTGGTAGTAATTCAGCTGAAAATGCAGTTAAATGGGCGGAATTACTTATGAAGAATACCAATTTAGATACTGTTTATTTACAACAAGTATTGGTGCCATACTGGGAAAGAGGAAACTTAGAGAAAGTATATTGGAAAAATAGTAAAGGTCAAACAAGTTTTCTTAACTGTTCTGCTTTAGGAGGTTCAGTAGGTACCAACGGAATTTTAAAAGGGGAAGTGATAGAAATTACTAATTGGGCGCAATTGAAAGATTTTGGAAGAAGTGAAATAGAAGGAAAAATTGTGTTTCTAAATCGGGTTATGAATCCTACTTTTATTAGCACAGGAAATGCTTACGGAAGTTGTGTAGATCAAAGACACTTGGGAGCTTCTAGAGCTGCTGAATTTGGAGCTATTGGAGTAATTGTAAGATCAATGAGTCTTAAGTACGATAAAAACCCTCATACTGGATCTATGACTTATTTAGATTCTAACAATAGAATTCCAGCAGCTGCAATTAGTACTAAAGATGCACACGATTTAAGTTTAGCTATAAAAGACAACGAGCTTGTAGAGCTAGCAATGGAACTATCCTGTTTACAACATGAAGACGTAATTTCTTACAATGTTATTGGAGAAATAAAGGGGACAGAGTTACCCGAAGAAATTATATTAGTTGGTGGACACCTAGATTCTTGGGATATTGGTGAAGGTGCACACGATGACGGAGCGGGACTAGTTCAAAGTCTTCAGGTCTTAGAAACTTTTAAAAAATTAGAACTTCAGCCAAAAAGAACTTTACGATGTGTGATGTATATGAACGAAGAAAATGGAAATAGAGGAGGAAAACACTATGCAGAAATGGTTAGAAAATATGAAGAAAAACACCTATTTGCATTGGAGTCTGACAGAGGAGGATTTACTCCAAGAGGATTTAGTATAGATGGTACCAAATTACAATTAGAATATCTTCAAAGTTTTAAAAAGCTTTTTGAACCCTATCAAATTCATTTATTTAATAAAGGCTATAGTGGAGTGGATATAGGACCATTGAAAGACGGAAAATTATGTTTGGTGGGCTTGGTGCCAGATTCACAAAGATATTTTGATTTTCACCACTCAAAGGCGGATGTCTTTGAGAATGTTCATAAAAGAGAACTGGAGCTGGGAGCTTCGGCAATTAGTTCTATTGTATATTTGGTTGATAAATATGGTTTACCAGAAAGTGAATCAATAAAAAAATAATAAAATGGTAGATATATTAGCTTTTGGTGCTCATCCTGATGATGTTGAGTTAAGTGCAGCAGGTACTTTAATTAAGCATATTAATATGGGATTTTCAGTTGGGATTATTGATTTAACAATGGGGGAGATGGGAACTCGTGGCACACCAACAATTAGAGCATTAGAGGCAGAACAAGCAATGAAAATTATTGGTGCAAAGTTTCGTGAAAACCTTAAAATGTCTGATTCTTTTATCGATTTATCAAAAGAGTATATAAATAAAGTAGTAAAAGCAATAAGAAAACATCAGCCAAAAATTATCCTTTGTAATGCTGTTAAAGATAGGCATCCAGAGCATGGTGTTGCATCTAAGCTAGTTTCTAAAGCATGCTTTATTTCTGGATTAAGAAAGTACGAAACATCTTTAGATGGTCAAGTTCAAAACCCGCACAGAGCTCAAAATGTATATCATTATATTCAAGATGAGTGGATTGATCCTGATTTTATTATTGATATTTCGGAAGAAATGGATCAAAAGATAAAAGCTATCAAAGCCTTTGAAAGTCAATTTTACGATCCTAAAAGTAAGGAGCCTAATACTCCAATTTCAAGTAAAGATTTTATGGATTCTATCCTTTCAAAAGCAAACCTAATGGGAAGATCTATTGGTAAAAGCTTTGGAGAAGGGTTTACCACTGAAAGACCAACAGGAACAAATAACTTATTTAATTTATACTAAAAACATGAAAAATTTTAAATATTTCTTTTTATCACTAATTACAATTTCTTGCGTTTCTAACTCAGAAACAGTTTCTGAAGAATCTAGAAGGATTGATAGTTTACAATCTGTACTTAGTTCTAAAGATCAGGCAATTAACTCTTTAGAATTTCAAAAATTAAATGACGATTCTATAGTGAATTTGTATGCTCTTTACATAAAAAAAATAAAGGATAATATAAATGAAATAAATAAGCAAGAACTTATAATCAACAACAAAAAAAACAACCCTGATTTTATAGAAAAGGATACCACCGATATAATAAAATCTATTAAAATTCTTTCTAAAAAATTACAAGAAAATGAATCCATGATTTTAGCATTAAATAATGCAGTAAAACTGGAAAAAGATAAAAATTCTCAATTTGTCTCTAAAGTAACAGATTTAAGAGAAGAAATTGCACAAAGTAATAGGGAAGTCTATTACCTAAAAGAGGAATTAAATAGTATGAATGCATCTTTCGAGGCCATTTTTAAAAAATACAACCTTCAGAATAAAAAAATAAGTGATTTAAATCAAAAGCTCAACGAGGTGGCTTATGTTATTGGATCTAAATCTGAGCTTTTAGATAATGGTGTTTTGACTAAAAGTGGAGGATTAATTGGAATAGGAAAGACTAGAAAATTGAATTCGGATTTAAATACGGATTATTTCACTTATGTTTCAAAATATAAATTTCAAAATATTCCTTTAGGATATAAGACAGTAAGGTTAATGACTGCACATCCTACTAATTCTTATAGATTATCCACTTCAAATGAAATCATAGACTCTTTAATAATAATTAATCAAGATGATTTTTGGAGAAATAGTAAGTTTTTGGTTGTTGAAGTGAAATAACTATAAAATTGCTTTTCTAATTTTTAAAGCTTTTTCTAGAATTGGAAATAAAAGGTCTAGTTTTAGCATGGTATGAGGATCACTCTTTGCACTTTTAGGATCTGGATGTGTTTCAATAAATAAACCATCAACACCGTTTGCAACTGCACTATATACAATAGAGGATATTAAAGAAGAATCTCCTCCAGTTATCCCACTTGTTTGGTTGGGTTTTTGAACTGCATGCGTGCAGTCCATGATTACCGGAAAGCCATGTTTTTTTAGCTTAGTTATCGCAGTTGCATCTACTATTAAATCGTTGTAACCAAAACTGTTTCCTCTCTCACAAAGCCAAATATTTTTATTTCCAGTAGAATGTACTTTTTCTATGGCAAAACCCATAGAATCGTGAGACATAAATTGACCCTTTTTAATATTTACAGGAAGACCCGTTTTACCAGCTTCTATCAATAAATCTGTTTGTCTGCAAAGAAATGCTGGAATTTGTAGATGATTAACATATTTGGCAACTTTTTTTGGTTCGTGACTTTCGTGAACGTCGGTAATGGTATTTACATTTAATTCACTTCCAATAGATTTTATAATTTGTAATGCATTGTCATCTCCAATTCCTGTGAAACTATTATTTTTGGATCTATTGGCTTTTTTATAACTGGCTTTAAATATGTAATCGATAGATAGTTCTTCACAAATTGCCTTTACTTCTTTAGCAATTTTTAATCCCATGTGTTCATCTTCTATTGCACAAGGGCCAGCTATTAATGTGAAATTTTTCATTCTTTTGCTTTTTTTCCTAAATATCCGCTATGGTGTCTTTTGGCATATTCCTCTTTTGTGAATTTGATTTTTTCCATCATGCCAACTACCAATAGGTCACCAACTACAGTCATAACTGTTGTAGAAGTTGTAGGGGTTAGACCAAATGGGCCAATTTCTTTTGGATTTCCAGTAAATAAACATTCATCGGACATCTTAGAAAGTGGACTATTGTTATTTCCTGTGAGGGATATTAATGGAAGATCATTGTAAAGATTATCGGCAAGTTCTTTAAATTCTAAAATTTCTCTAGTTTTTCCAGAATTAGAAATTAGCAATAGAACATCGTTTTTTTGAATTATACCTAAGTCGCCGTGTTGCGCTTCACTAGGGTGAATAAAAACAGAAGGAGTTCCCGTAGAAGAAAGAGTAGTAGAAATATTCATTCCTATCTGTCCAGCTTTTCCCATTCCACTTACAATAACTTTTCCATCCATTTGATGTACTCTATCAAAAATAATTTCTAAAACATTTTCTATTACTCCGTCTACAGGAATATTTTGAATTGCTTGAACTTCAAGTTCTATGTATTTTTTTATGGACTCTTTCACCTCTTCAAAAGTAATAATTATAAATGACCTTTGCTTGCATAAACTTTTCTAATAGAAATTAGATCTTCTAAAGTATCTACCGGAAAAGATGGATAAATGGTGGTTCCTACTTTTATTTTACCTCCATTTTCTAGCCATCTAAGTTGCTCTAACTTTTCATTAATCTCTAGTTTGGATGGTTTTAATTGCTGGAATTTTTCTAATGCATTTATTGTATACCCATATATTCCAATGTGTTGATGAAATTCATTTGCATCTTCCTTTATTTCATCTCCTCTTAAAAATGGAATGGCATATCTTGAAAAATAAAGTGCAAAATTAAAAGTGTCTTTTACCAAAAACACTTTGTCATTGGGTAAGTTATCAGATGAATTTAATTTTTGAGCTATGGTTGCAAATTCAGTTTTAGAATCGTTAAAACATTCTATTACTTTGGTTATGTGATCTTCGTGCAATAACGGCTCATCTCCTTGAATATTAATAATATAATTAAAGCTTTTCTCCAATTCTTTAGACCAAATATCTACCGCTTCTAAACACCTGCTAGTACCGTTTAAATGGTCTTTTTCGGTTAAAACAACATTACCTCCAAAGTTATTTACTGTATCGAATATGTTTTTATCGTCTGTAGCTACTACTAAATTGTCCAATACTTCACTAGCTCTTGAATAAACGTGTTCAATCATGGTTTTTTCACCAATTTTCATTAGAGGTTTGCCCTTAAGCCTAGTAGAATTAAATCTTGCTGGAATAATTCCTAAAAAATCTGACGAATTCAATTTCATTGTCCATAAATATATAATCTTAAATGATAACTTGAAATTTTACGTAATATTATAAATATATTGTACTGAATTTTAATTTTAAAATTTTATTTGTGTCTATAAAAAAAGTTAAAAATTATATAAATACCAATCGAAGAGATTTTGCCGATCAACCATTTACTGAGAAAATGTCTGCGGACAACCCTATAGATCAATATGGTGTTTGGTTTGAAGAAGCTATTAAAAGTGAAATCTTAGACCCTTACGCAGCATGTTTGTCTACCGTAAATAGTAATAATGAGCCATCCTCAAGAATATTGTATATAAGAGATTTTAATTCTAATGGTTTTGTCTTTTATACCAATTACGATTCCAATAAAGGATCGGACCTACTAGAAAATAATTTTGCTGCTTTAAATGTTTTTTGGGGAGAATTGGAACGACAAATTAGAATTCAAGGAAAAATTAGTAAGGTAGACGATTTGACATCTGATAAATATTTCAATGCGAGGCCAAGAGCAAGTAAGATTGGTGCATGGGCTTCGAATCAAAGTCAAATAATTAAAGATAGAAATGAACTGGAGGATAAAATTAAGTTTTATGAAGAAAAATTTAACTCTAAAGATGTTCCAAGACCAGATAACTGGGGAGGATATTGTTTAAATCCTAAAAAAATAGAGTTCTGGCAAGGAAGACCAAGTAGGTTACACGATAGAATTGTTTATATAAAAGAGAATAACCAATGGGTAAAAAGCCGTTTATCTCCATAGTTAATCAATATTTCAATAGATTTCCTTTTAGAAAAATTAATATTGCCTTAGAACCTTCTAAAGATTTAAAAATAATTGTTGTAATACCTTCATACAACGAGAAAAATATACAACCTACCATAGATTCTCTTTTTTTAAAGCAAGACGATTTTTCTTTTAATGTTGAAGTAATTGTTTTAATTAATAATTCTGAGTCTGAAATAGAGGAGATAAAAGAACAAAATTTACTGACTTTAAAGACATTACAAATTCTTTCAGAAACTTACAGCAAAAGTAATATGCACTTAATTCCAGTGCTTATTGGAGATTTAGATGCTAAGCATGCTGGAGTTGGTTGGGCTAGAAAATTGGGAATGGATATAGCAACTCAAAGATTTAGAACAATTAATTTTAACGGAACAATTGTTGGTTTAGATGCAGATACGTTAGTAGAATCCAATTATTTAAATTCTATTTATTCTTTTTTCTCAAATAATAATTTTAATGCTGCCTCTATCTATTTTGAACACCCTATAACTGGAGATTCTTTTAGTGATGTTCATTTGGAGCAAATTAAATATTACGAACTCCATTTAAGATATTACAAGAATTCTTTGAATTATTCCAACTTACCTTACTCATTTCACACAATAGGAAGTGCTTTTGCTTTAACTGCTTCTGCATATGCTAGACAAGGTGGAATGAATAGAAGAAAAGCAGGAGAAGACTTTTATTTTATAAATAAACTAATTAAAGGAGAAATTTTCGGGGAAATCAACGATACTAAAGTGATGCCTTCTCCTAGAGTATCCAATAGAGTTCCTTTTGGAACTGGAAGAGCAATACTAGAAGGGTTAAACACCAAAAAAGATTTATCTCTCACCTATGATTTTCAATCTTTCGAAGTTATTCACTCATGGATTAATAGGATTGAAACTAAAGATTTTAAATATGAAAATTTTCCAGAAATATTAAAAGCTTATTTGGGGGAAGAGATATGGATCAAGCACCACACTATGATGTTAAATAATACCAACTCTCATAAGAGTTATTTAAAGTTGTTCTACAATATTTTTGATGCTTTTTGGATGCTGAAATTCATTCATTATTTAAGAGATAATTATTATCCAAATACTAGGTTATTAGACAATACCAATGCACTTTTAATAAAAATGAATTATCCAATAATTAGTAGTATTGCCAGCCAACTAGAATTTCTTAGAAAATTGGATAAAAAAAAGGGGCAAAAGCCCCTTTAGTAGGTTATTTAAAACGATTTATTTTACAGAATCAACAACTGCTTTGAATGCTTCGGGATTATTCATCGCCAAATCTGCAAGAGTTTTTCTATTTAACTCAATTCCTTTAGCATTTACTTTTCCCATGAATTCTGAATAACTCATTCCATGAAGTCTCGCTCCGGCATTGATACGTTGTATCCATAATGCTCTAAAGTTTCTTTTTTTCTGTCTTCTATCTCTGTAAGCATATTGAAGACCTTTCTCCACTGCATTCTTTGCTACAGTGTGAACATTTTTTCTTCTTCCGAAATAGCCTTTTGCAAGTTTTAATATTTTTTTTCTTCTTGCTTTAGCGGCTACACTATTTACTGATCTTGGCATAATTTAAATTTTTGGCTAAAAGCGACTTGCGTACTTATCTTTTTTTTGACTAAAAGCCTGGTTCAACATTTAATAACCGTGAAAATATTAAGCGCAAAGTTGCAACTTGATATTTTTCACATCCGATTTACTTACTAAAGTAGCTTTGGTAAGGTTCCTCTTTCTTTTTGTAGACTTCTTGGTCAAAATATGACTTTTGAAGGCATGTTTTCTTTTAATTTTCCCACTGCCTGTGAACTTAAATCTTTTCTTGGCACTGGAATTGGTTTTCATTTTAGGCATAACTTTATTATTGTATTGTTATTTCTTTTTTGGATTAATGATAATAGTCATTTTCTTTCCTTGTAATTCTGGCATTTTTTCTAAAACTCCGTATTCTTCTAACTCTTGAGCAAATTTTAATAATAAAATTTCACCTCTGTCTTTATAAATAATCGATCTCCCTTTAAAAAAAACAAAAGCTTTAAGTTTAGCTCCTTCGCTTAAGAACTTGATAGCATGTTTTAATTTAAACTGAAAATCATGTTCGTCTGTATTTGGACCAAATCTTATTTCCTTCAAAACAACTTTAACTTGTTTTGATTTCATTTCTTTTTGTTTTCTTTTTTGCTCGTATAAAAATTTCTTATAATCAATTATTTTACAAACTGGAGGACTAGCATTAGGGGAAATTTCAACAAGATCCAAATCCATTTCTTCCGCCATTTTTATAGCTTTTGAAGTAGGGTGAACACCTTGTTCCACACCTTCTCCTACAACTCTTACTTCTGGAACTCTTATTCTTTCATTTATCCTATGGGGATCTTCTTTAATAATTCTTCCTCTGTTGGGTCTTCTTGGTCTGATAATACTCCTTTTTTTGTTAAATAATTAATTCTTTAAAATCTAAGTTAATTTTATCGTTAATGAGTTTTACAAAATCATCAATCTTAAATTGACCTAAATCTCCTTTTCCTTGTTCTCTTATTGAGAGAAGATTTTCTTTGGTTTCTTTCTCACCGACAATGAGCATAAACGGTATTTTGTTTAACTCTGCGTCCCTGATTTTTCTTCCTATTTTCTCAGCTCTTTGATCAACAAGACCGCGAATATCGTAATTTTTTAGAAGTTTTAAAACTTCTAGGGCATAATCGTTAAATTGTTCACTTAGCGGTAGTATAATAAATTGTTCTGGATTTAACCAAAGAGGAAATTTTCCTCCTGTATGTTCAATTAGTAAAGCAACAAATCTTTCCATAGAACCAAATGGAGCTCTGTGTATCATTACTGGTCTATGTTTTTGGTTGTCTGATCCGGTATATTCTAATTCAAATCTTTCAGGAAGGTTGTAGTCAACTTGAATTGTACCTAGTTGCCACGATCTATTTAGTGCATCTTTAACCATGAAATCTAGTTTTGGTCCGTAAAATGCAGCTTCGCCATATTCAACCACAGTTTTTAGTCCTTTTTCTTCGGAGGCTTTTATAATTGCTTTCTCTGCCTTTTCCCAATTTTCTTTACTTCCAATGTACTTTTTATCGTCATTTGGGTCCCTGAGTGAAACTTGAGCAACAAAATCTTCAAATTTTAAAGCTTTAAAAACATATAGTACTAAATCAATAACTTTTTTAAATTCTTCCTCTAACTGATCAGGTCTGCAAAATATATGTGCATCGTCTTGGGTAAAACCTCTAACTCGTGTAAGACCATGTAGTTCTCCGCTTTGTTCGTAACGATACACAGTTCCAAACTCAGCCAATCTTAAAGGAAGATCTTTATAAGATTTAGGAGATGCATTGAATATTTCACAATGGTGAGGACAATTCATAGGTTTAAGCAAAAATTCCTCTCCATCATTAGGGGTTTTAATAGACTGAAACGAATCTTCTCCATATTTTTCATAATGACCAGAACATACATAAAGATCTTTATGTCCAATATGAGGGGTAGAAACTGGTAGATATCCTGAATCTGTTTGGGCTTTTTTAAGAAAGTTCATTAACCGTTCTTTTAGCTCTGTTCCCTTAGGAAGCCATAACGGTAATCCCTGCCCAACTTTTTCTGAAAATGTAAATAACTCTAGTTCTTTTCCAAGTTTCCTATGGTCTCTTTGTTTTGCTTGTTCTAACTGTTCAAGATATAGATTAAGATCTTTTTGTTTTTCAAAAGTTATACCATATATTCTTGTAAGCTGTTTGTTGTTTCTTTTCCAAGTTTCCTATGGTCTCTTTGTTTTGCTTGTTCTAACTGTTCAAGATATAGATTAAGATCTTTTTGTTTTTCAAAAGTTATACCATATATTCTTGTAAGCTGTTTGTTGTTTTCATCTCCTCTCCAATAGGCTCCAGCAATATTAAGAAGCTTCACTGCTTTGATAAAACCTGTATTTGGCAAATGGGGTCCTCTACATAAGTCTGTAAATTCTCCTTGTGTGTAAAAAGTGATTGTGCCGTCTTCTAGATCATTTAAAAGCTCAACCTTGTAAGGATCGTTTTTTTCTTTAAAATACTCTAAAGCATCTTTTTTAGTGATTTCTTTTCTTACAAAGGGGTTTTTCTCTCTAGCAAGTTCAATTATTTTTTTTTCAATTTTTTCTAAATCTTTTTCAGAAATACTGTGGTCTTGAAAGTCTACATCGTAATAAAAACCATTTTCTATAGGAGGACCAATAGCTAAATTAATTCCAGGATAAAAATATTCAAGAGCTTCAGCTAAAATATGAGCACTACTATGCCAAAGTGTAGATTTTCCGCCTTTATCTTGAAAGGTTAGTAATTTAAAATCTACATCTTCATTTAAAGACCTATTTAAATCCCAAACTTCTCCGTTTATTTCTGCAGCAAGAACCTTTCTTGCCAAGCCTTCACTTATAGATTTTGCAATATCTAAAGAAGTGGTTCCTTTAGCAACTTCTTTAATAGTTCCGTCTGGTAATTTTACTTTTATCATTTCTGTTATTTACAGACGGCAAATATAAGTAAATGATTTTCTCTTTAAACTTAGTATTTAAATAATTCCTTACTTTGTAAAAATTAGTTTGCATAACCAAAAATAATTCCAATGAAAAAAGCATCAATTTTATTATTAACTATTTGTGTTTCAATCTCTGTCTTCTCTCAAAAAAAAGACAAAAAACCTAAATCTGATTTAGCAAAAGTTAACTTATCTGGTTTGAAATTTAGATCTGTTGGACCAGCTTTAACTGCGGGAAGAATAGCAGATATTGCTGTAGATTCAGAAAATTCAAAAATTTATTATGTAGCAGTAGCTTCTGGTGGTGTTTGGAAGACTATGAATAGTGGAAATACCTTTGAACCTATTTTTGATAATCAATCTTCCTACAGTATTGGCTGTGTTTCTATAGATCCAAATAATCATAATACAATATGGGTAGGAACAGGGGAGAATAACAACCAAAGAAGTGTTGCTTACGGAGACGGAGTTTATAAAAGTTTAGACGGTGGTAAAAGCTGGAAAAATATGGGGCTTAAAGAATCTGAGCATATCGGTATGGTAAAAGTAGATCCAAAAAACTCTAACAAAATATTTGTTGCAGCTTACGGTCCTTTATGGAAAGAAGGAGGACAAAGAGGTTTGTACTGTTCAGAGAACGCTGGAAAAGATTGGAATTTAATTTTAAAAACTGATGAACATACAGGAATTAACGAAGTGCATATAGATCCTAGAAATTCAGAAATTCTTTATGCAACTGCACATCAACGAAGAAGACATGTATTTACATACGTAGGTGGAGGAGCAGGTTCTAAAATTTATAAATCAGAAGATGGAGGAAAGAATTGGAGAGAATTGAAAAGTGGATTGCCTTCTGCAACAAAAGGAAGAATAGGAATGGATATATCTCCTTCCAATCCAGATTTCTTATATGCCTTGGTAGAAGCTGAAAATAACCAGAAAGGTCTCTATTTTTCTAATAACAGAGGAGAGAGCTGGAAAAAAGTAAATAAATATGTGACTAGTGGAAACTATTACCAAGAGGTTTTCTGTGATCCAAAAGATCCTAAAAAAGTTTTTTTCATGGATACTTGGCTTCACCACACTACAGATGGTGGTAAAACAGTAGTGAAGACTGGAGAAAAAAGCAAACATGTAGACAACCATTGTATTTGGATTAATCCAAACGATACGGACCATTGGATAGTAGGATGCGACGGTGGATTGTATGAAACTTGGGACCATGCAACTAACTGGCATTATAAACCCAATCTGCCAATTACACAGTTTTATAAAGTGGCTGTAGATAACGACTTTCCATTTTATAATATTTATGGAGGAACCCAGGACAACAATAGTTTAGGTGGTCCTTCAAGAACAATTACCAACCATGGGATAATGAATTCAGATTGGTATATAACTAACGGCGGAGATGGCTTTGAAAGTGCTGTGGATCCTGAAAATCCAAATATTGTTTATGCTCAATCTCAGTACGGATGGCTGGTCAGATACGACCGCTTATCTGGCGAGAAAGTTGGAATAAAACCAATGGCGGATGAAAACATGAAAGCACTTCGTTGGAATTGGGATGCACCTTTAATTATAAGCCCTCACAATCATAAGAGATTATATTTTGCTGCCAATCAACTTTTTAGAAGCGATAATATGGGGGACGAATGGAAATGTATTAGCCCAGATATGTCTAGAGGAATAGATAGAAACCAATTAAAAGTAATGGGTAGAATCCAAAGCTCTGACGCTGTTATGAAAAACAAATCTACCACTATGTATGGTAATATTGTTGCTCTTGACGAATCTATTTTGAAAGAAGATTTGCTTTATGTTGGAACCGATGATGGATTAATTCATGTTAGTGATAATGCTGGTGGAAATTGGACTAAGTACGATAATTTTAAAGGAATTCCAGAAAATACCTATGTCAATTCTTTAGTTGCATCTAAGCATAACTCGGATAGAGTTTATGCGGTTTTTAATAACCATAAAAAAGGAGACTTTTCTCCTTATGTAATGGTATCTAACGATAGAGGTAAAACTTGGACATCTATTGTTTCAAATCTTCCAAAGAGAGGATCTGTTTATGATATAGCTGAAGATCATCAAGATGAAAATTTATTATTTGTAGGTACAGAATTTGGAGTTTTCTTCACTTATAACAATGGAAAGGAATGGAAGCAATTAAAAAACGGTTTGCCTACAGTCGCTGTAAGAGACATAGAAATTCAAGAGAGAGAGAACGATTTAGTTTTAGCAACTTTTGGTAGAAGTTTTTATGTTTTAGATAATTATTCTTCTTTAAGACAATTAAAAAATAAGATGAATGCAAAAGCTCATATTTTTCCTATAAAGAAATCACTTATGTATATAGATTCTAGACCATTAGGAAATAGAGGAAAAGGCTCTCAGGGAGAATCCTATTTTACTGCTAAAAACCCACCTGTAGGCGCAGTTATAAAATACTTTTTTAACGATACTTTAAAAACACAAAAGCAAATAAGACAAGCATTAGAAAAGAAGAAAATAAAGTCTAAAGAGGATATTGAATATCCAACTTTGCAACAACTTAAGCTAGAAGATAAGGAGGAAAAACCATATTTACTTTTTACCATCTACGATTCTGAGGGAAATGAAATTAGGAAGATGATAGAGTCTCCAAAATTAGGACTTAATGAATTGGTTTGGAATTTTCGTTTAACACCACAAACAAATATTTCACTAAAAACTTCCCAACCTGGTAGATATTCTGAAGCAAGAAATGGCCCATTGGCTCTTCCTGGAAAATATTTTATTTCTATGCATAAAGTAGTTAATGGTAAATCTACTTTGATGGTGCAAAAGACACCATTTGAATGTTCTTGGTTAAACGACCTGTCTACTCCTACTGAAAATAAAGAAGAATTATTAGCATTTCAAGTAAAAGTAGATAGATTAAGAAAAGCCGTTGATGCATTTGGTGAAGTAATGGATAAAGACAAGAAAAGATTGAAATTTATTAAAGCTGCAATTAAATCCTATCCTAACTTAGATATTACCTTATTGGAAACTATCTCTAGCTTAGAAGATACCATTGACGGTATTAATATTTTGCTTTATGGAGATCCTTCTTTAAGTAGTAGAGATATTGAACAAAAAGAATCTATTGCTTCTAAAGTTGGTATTATTATTTGGAATATGTGGCGAAGTAGATCTAATCCTACAATGACTAATGAAAAACTGTACCAAATAGCATCTTCAGATTTTGAAAAATTGATTACCGAAATTCAAAACTTAGACAATTCTATCAAAGAAATTGAAACTTATTTGGAAAAGAACGAAGTTCCTTTTACACCTGGTAGAGGATTGATCTTAAATTGGAAAAAAGAATAATTAAAAACCAGTTTTAGAATAATTGTTGTATTTCTTTGGATCAAATTCGTACAATATGGCTTTTCTTCCTCTAGAATTTCTTTGTACTTTTTTAACTTCTCTCAAGAAATCCATTTCTAAAATTCTTCTTCTAAAATTTCTTTTGTCAAACTTCTTAGATAAAAATGATCCATACAATCCTTCTAATTCTTTCATAGTAAACTGATCTGGCAATAAGTTTTTTCCCAAGGGTCTGTATTTCATTCTCCTTTTGATTCTTTTAAGGCCCATATCGATCATCTCGTTGTGGTCAAAGGCTAGTTCTAGATTACTTTCTAGATTTACAAATTTGGCATTGTTTTCAACATTTAATTTAACACTATCCTTTTCCAAATTTATTAGTCCATAAAATGATATGTCAATAATTCTCCCTTCAGGATGTCTATAAACTTTACCAAAAGCATTTAACTGCTCTACGTAAATTTTATCGTTTCCAATATTTTCTTTAAGAATTTCTGAACATACATCTTCTAACGATTGATTAGATTTCATTATCTTATTGGGAAGTATCAACGCATTTTTAAATGGTTGTTTTTTGTTTACAACGGTTAAAATTTTTTTTTCACCACCATCGTAACAAAACAAACTTATACTTACAGAAACTCCGATTTTACTATGGTCATTTAAATTATCCATTATAATAAGTGTATTAAAAACACTAAGGTAGTTAATTTATTATTCCTGAGCCAATTAGTTCATCATTTTTATACCAACTTATAAATTGTCCTGGAGTTATTCCTCTTTGAATTTCTTTAAAGGAAACTTTTAAACCAAACTCATTAGAAGTAATTGAACAAGGCGTTAATTTTTGACGATACCTAATTCTAGAGTCATAGACAGTAGGAGTATCGATGTCTATTTTTAAATCTTCTCTTATCCAATGTATATTTTCTTTTTTTACAGTCAATCCATTTCTATACAATCCTGGATGATCTTCTCCTTGGCCCACGTAAATAATATTCTCTATCACATCAGTACCAATAATAAAAAGGGGTAGGGGAAATCCTCCAATATTCAAACCTTTTCTTTGTCCAATTGTATAATAATGGGCACCATTATGTTCTCCAATTACCTTGCCCATCGAACTGGAGTATTTAAAACTTTCAAATTTATTGGTAATATTTTCTTTATGGTACATTGAATTATTAGAACCAATTTCTACAACTTTTCCTGTTTTTGGTTTTAAAAATTGTTGTAAAAAAGTAGGTAGCTTTACTTTTCCTATAAAGCAAAGCCCTTGAGAATCCTTTTTTTCTGCAGTATTTAATCCAATTTCTTTAGCTAATTTTCTAACCTCTTTTTTTTGCATATCTCCAATTGGAAAAAGGGTTTTACTTAATTGAAATTGATTTACCTGACACAAAAAATAGCTTTGGTCTTTTGTGGTATCTTTTCCAGCCAAAAGTCTTTGAATTTTATTTCCGTTAATAATTACTTCTTCCTTTCTGCAATAATGGCCAGTTGCAACAAAATCAGCTCCAATTTCAATGGCTTTTTTTAAAAATAAATCAAATTTTATTTCTCTATTGCAAAGAATATCTGGATTAGGTGTTCTACCGTTTTTATATTCTGAAAACATGTAATCTACTATTCTCTCTTTGTATTCTTTACTGAAATCAATTACTTGAAACGGAATTCCTAAAATTTCAGCTACTTGTAGAGCGTCGTTACTGTCTTCTATCCATGGGCAGTCATCGTCAATAATCACAGACTCGTCGTTCCAATTTCTCATAAATAGCCCAATGACATTATATCCTTTATTTTTTAGTATATAGGCAGCTACACTTGAATCTACCCCTCCAGAAAGTCCTACAACAACAGTTTTCATTTATCAAAAGTAAATAGAATTCATCTTTTGTCCTAACATTGATTTTTTTGTTAAATTAAATTTATCTTTATCGCACAGAAAAAATTCAATGAATTCTAACTTTCCAAATTTGTTAAAACCACTTGATTTAGGATTTACTTCCTTAACAAATAGAGTTTTAATGGGTTCAATGCATACGGGCTTAGAAGAAGTAAAGAATGGTTATAAAAGAATGGCAGCTTATTTTGAGCAAAGAGCCAAAGGCGGGGTAGGATTAATTGTTACAGGTGGGATTGCTCCAAATTTTAGAGGTTGGGTTGCTCCATTTTCAAGCAAACTAACTTCCAAAAGAATTGCAAGAAAACATAGATTAATAACAAACGCAGTTCATAAATACGATACCAAAATTTGTATGCAGATTTTACACGCTGGTAGATATGGCTATCACCCGTTTAATGTATCTGCAAGTAATATAAAATCTCCAATTTCTAAGTTTAAAACTAAAGCTCTTTCAGAAAGATCTATTCAGTCCACCATTAAAGATTTTGTAAGATGTTCAAAACTAGCTAAATATGCTGGTTATGATGGTGTTGAAATCATGGGTTCTGAAGGATATCTAATAAATCAATTTATTGTTAAAAGAACCAATAGAAGAAACGATAAATGGGGTGGAAGCTATCAAAATAGAATAAAATTCCCTTTAGAAATTATTAGAAGAATTAGAGAAGAGATCGGGAAAGAATTTATAATAATTTTCAGATTATCTATGCTGGATTTGGTAGAAGGAGGTAGTACATGGGAAGAGGTAGTTCAACTGGCTAAGGAATTAGAAAAAGTTGGTGTCAACATAATAAATACAGGAATTGGATGGCATGAGTCTAGAATTCCGACCATAGCAACTATGGTTCCAAGAGGAGCTTTTAGTTGGGTAACCAAAAGAATGAAGGGAGAAGTAAATATTCCACTAATCACTACCAATCGTATAAACACACCAGAAATTGCAGAAAAAATACTTTTCGATGGACATGCAGATATGGTTTCTATGGCTAGACCATTTTTAGCAGATCCAGAATTTGTGAATAAGGCAATTGAAAACAAGTCAGAAGAGATAAATACCTGTATTGCATGTAACCAAGCATGTTTAGACCATGCTTTTAAAGGAAAAGTAGCCAGCTGTCTTGTAAATCCTCTTGCATGTCATGAAACAGAAATTATTTTAAAAAAAATATCTAAAGTAAAATCTATTGTTGTTGTTGGAGCAGGTCCAGCAGGTCTTGCCTATGCTACAACTGCAGCCAAAAGAGGACACAAAGTAACTTTGATAGAGAAATCAAATAGCATAGGTGGCCAATTTAATATGGCTAAAAAAATACCTGGCAAAGAAGAATTTCATGAAACTTTACGATATTTTCAGGTTATGCTTGAAAAGTATAAAGTAGATATTAAATTAAATACAACTTTTGATCCTTCTATGGCCAAACAATATAACAAGGTGATTTTAGCTACGGGAATAATCCCTAGAAAACCTAAAATCACAGGTGTTGACCATCCAAAAGTAGTCGGCTACATTGAGGTATTAAATAGTAAAGTTAATATTGGCTCTTCTGTAGCTTTGATAGGTGCTGGTGGAATTGGTTTTGATGTAGCTGAATATTTGTCTCACAAAGGAGAATCTTCATCTGTAAAGACCTCTTTATTTATGAAAGAGTGGGGTGTAGATATGAATTTAACTTCAAGAGGTGGCATAGAAGGGATAAAACCTGACATCTCAAAACCAGAAAGAAAAATTTATCTATTACAAAGAAAAAATGGCAAAGTAGGAGCTGGACTAGGAAAAACAACTGGTTGGATTCATAGATTTGCACTAAGAAATAAAGAAGTTAAAATGATAAATAATGTGGAGTATAAAAAGATTGACGATAAGGGTCTACACTACACTAGAAATAATAAAGAATTTGTTTTAGAAGTTGATCATGTAGTTATTTGCGCAGGTCAATTAAGTAACAATTCAATTTTTGAGTCTTCTAAGGCTATAAATAATAATACAGAAATAATTGGTGGTGCTTTTCTTGCTTCAGAATTAGATGCTAAAAAAGCAATAGATCAAGCTGTTAGAAGTGCAGCTAAAGTTTAAAACAAGCCGTATCTTACAATACTAAATAGCGCTCGAAACCCATCTCTCCATCGGATTTTTTTACCTTCATCTACAGTTCTTGGATTGTAGGTAATAGGAATTTCTTTCCATCTAAGATTTTTATTTTTGGCGAGTTTTGCAGTTACTTCTGGATCAAATGCAAAACGATTTTCCTTTAAATCTAATTTTTTGAAAATTTTTGTAGGAATTAGTTTATAACATGTCTGCATATCTGTTAATTTTACTCCAAAACAAAAATTTCCTAAAGCAGTTAGTAGTTTATTGGCAATCCTATTTAAAATAGATTCTTTTTTCTTTTTTTTGCTATTAATAAATCTAGAGCCATAAACAATTTCAGCTTCATCTTTTAAAACAGGTTCCAATAAATCATTTATTTGTTGAGGATCTAGTTCAAGATCTGCATCTTGAATTATACAATAATCTCCTTTAACAATTTCAAGTGCTTTTTTAATGGATCCACCTTTGCCAAGATTTAAATCATTTTCTATAAAAGTTATATTGGAAGAGCTGTTTTCTTTTATAAATCTTAAAATTTCTTTTTTGCTTTCATCTTTTGAAAAGTCATTTACTACAACTATTTCTTTTTTAATACCATTTTTGATAATTAAATTATTAACGGTATCTAACAATTCATAGATCGTAAGCGACTCATTAAAAACAGGAATAATAATAGAAAGAGATTTAATCAAATGTAGATTTATTAATATCTGATATTTAATTTTTGATAAATAAAATGCATTAACCAAGCAGGGCCAATTAATAAAAATTGAACATCCTTAAGAAAAGAAGGTTTCTTCCCTTCAATTTCATGTCCTATAAATTGAATTATCCAAGAAACTACAAAAATTGATACCGAAATCATCCACAAAGAAACATTTAAATTATCTATAAGAATTTGGTTTTCTATCCAATTAGTTAAGAAAAGACAAAATAAGGAGAACAGTGCCATTCCCACAGTTAGTTTAGGAGATAATATTAAGTAATATATAAATACAAATACAATTGAGATAGTTGCCCAATTGATAAAATTATAGCCATCAATAGTTAAACTTTCTAATGGTCCTAGTGGAATACACCAAATCAAAGCAACAATACTAAAAAATATGGAAGGTACACATAGCCAATGTATTAGTTTATTGGTTTTATTTTGGTGGCTTTCTCCATATTCAGCTATTAATTTTTCAATTTTTCTCATAATACATCCTAATAATCTTCAAAGTTTTATTGTGAAAACTTAAATACCAGCTTAGCTAATACTATAAACTAAATTTATGAAAAATAAATAGACTTATTTGATTCTGAAAACTTAATTGGTAACAACAATTTTTTCTGTGTAGATTTTGTCAATTGTTTTTAATTGAATAAAATATACATTTTTAGATAAATTACTTATATCAATAGTTTCTTTAAACTGACCCAGAAAATCTTTTCTTTCATTAAAGTATACAACCTGTCCCAAACTATTGATCATGGTTATTTCAATATCTTGTCTTGTACTAAGTAAAAAGACCAATTCAAATTGATTAGTAGCTGGGTTTGGATAAATCTCTAATTCATAATCTTCTTGCTGATAGGTAAACAAATCTGAAAGTACCTGACATGAACCAATATTTACATAGAGTTTATATACTCCATTAGAGGGATTGTATATTATACTATCGTTGGAAATAGGTTGTCCGTTTGCATACCACTGGTATTCAACTTCTCCAATTGCGCCACTCACATTTGAAATTAAATTTTCTCCCACATTTTCAATAGAAACATCTATAGCAATGTCGCAAGTAGTAAAAAAAGCTTTAAAAGTATAGTTAGAATTTAGATTTGCTCCAATGATTTCTGGTTGTTCATGGACACCCATATTATTTATGATAGGATTGTTCTCCCAGTGAGAAAAAGTAAATCCAGAATCTGGAATTGCAGTAATGTTTATTGGACATCCTCCATGGTATACACCATTCCATGGATAATTTTCTGGCGTAACTGTGCTAATGTTTATTTTTCCAGAATTTGAAGGAGAAACATCAAGTTGAATATTTTTTTGTCCTTGAAGATTCAAAGATTGATTTAGATGTATTCTTGCGGTATTGATTCTAGCAGTATTGTAGCTAGAGATATTCGCTAAAGCATTGTTCCATTGAGAAAATGAGTTTAATCCACTTCCTTGATTGGCCCATAAATTTATATGGTCTGGAATTGCAGAAGAAATTTGATTTTTCAACTCATTAGAAACTTGGTTAAAATTACTGGGCTGAAATATTGTGTTGATTAAATCGTCGTATCTATTGGCAAATTGACACTTAAATTCATTATTTAATAATATTCGATTAAAAATTTGAGAATGTTGGCTGCTAACAGATGGAAATCTTGCATAGTTTAAATAGTTGTCGTAGATGTTTTGACCAAAATAACCAAAAGATGCATCTGTGTCATAAAGAACATATCTCCACTTTCCACCGGTAGTGTCTGGCCTCCATATTTTTACATTATTTAATCCCCAAGCAATTCCCATCCAATCCATATTTTGAATATAGGTTTGAGTTATGAAATAATCTACATAATTGTCTTTGTCAAATCTAGATTCGAATAATGGTAAAAACGAACTGTCATTTACTGTCGTACCCATTAATAAGTCGTAAGATTTCATAAAATGATTACTTGTTCCAGCTAATGCACTATCTCTGTTTAGTAGGTCTACTTTATCGCTACTTATTCCATGGTTGCTTTCTACATAATGTTCGTCAATCTTTTCTCTAATTCCGTACAATCCCCAATATTCTCCATTTAAGTAGACTATAGCTGGTTCATATCCCATTCGGTCTATATTGGTTGTTTTAACAACTCTTGAAATTATCCCATCTTGAATTCTGTCGTTCCATCCATGCTGACCTCCGTTTCTTAAATTGAAATTGTTGTACTCTGTAATGTTAGATTTTCCTGGGATTAATGGATAGTCAATGCTTCCTTTGTAAATGGACTTAGAGTCAATTCGAAATGATTTTTGTGGTTCTGCTCTTGACCATCCTCCATGGATTTCTAAATCAACCTGACTTTCAAATTGTTTCACTCTGTCTTTATTAAAAAATTCTATTCTAGAAAATTTTGACCACGGCTGCCAAAAGTTACTTCCAAAATGTGGGTAATTATTTACATCAGCATTTGGTCCCATCACATAAATTCCCGTGTTCCAATCCCATAAATTATCATAATCCGTTATTATGGAAAATACGGAAAGATTGTGATTTAGCTCGTTAATAATAAAGGTTCTATCTGCTACTTCGCTTGGGATATAATTAGAATTGGCAAACGATCTAGCACTAAACACAGTAGATGAATTAAAAGACAATGATGAATTGTAAATTGGATCATTTTCATCTGGTATATCTCCATTGGTTGTATACCTAATAGTATTTACAGAATTGTCTACTGAGACATTCACCAAATTGGTATACCATCCTGATGGCGGATTTATTACCGGTTTTTCTAATACTCCAGCATAACAGTTACTATTGTTGTTGGAAAGGCTAGGAGTTGGGGAATTAAAATAACACCAATTATTACTTATATCTGGCAATCTTCCAAAGGAAAGCCCATTAAACAAATCGTTTGGGACAGAAATGCTATCTGAAATATTTCCTGATGTGTTGCTTATTATAATTGGTTCCCCATTGGAAAGTTTAAAATTTGAATGCATATGGATGGTTGGTGGTATTAACCAGCTTGGCAAACTCTGATAATTTGTGTTTGTACTAATAATACCTGCAGAAAGAAAGAAATTGCTACTTAAATCTGAGGAAGTGTAACCAGAATTATGTACTTGAACAGCTAATAAATTATTACCCTGTACTAAAAGATTTGAAACATCATCAAAACTGAATAATTTATACTCAGGAATTCCTCCAGAATACAAAACAGCTTCGTGGTTGTTATTGGTTATAGTATTGAAACTTGGGAAAAAAGTATTGAAGTTATTGGACCTCATGATTTCAGTACCATTTAAATAAGCAACAAACCCATCGTCGTAATCTGCATGAAGAACAAGATGAGAAATATCATTTATGTCTTGAATATCAAAGGTTTTTCTTAAGTAAACAGAAATAGTATTAGACCCAATAATAGTGTTGTCATCGTTGTCTCCATATCCAAACCCACCTTGACCTAATAGCCAAGACTGGTCGTTGAAATTATTGGTATTCCAATCTTCAGAAATGCTGGAAGTCCCTATAGAATATTTCCAATCTTCCTCTGCTTTTACTAATGACTCCCAGTGATTGGGATAATTTGAAGATGGTTTTCCAGAAGCACAAATAACTAGTTTTTCATTTGGAGAAATTACATAATTTGGAAATTGCCATTTGTCAAGATTATCTAGTTCATCACTTAAATAGAAATTATCAAGATTAAATGATGTATTTAGAGTATTGGTAATTTCTATCCAATCTGTATTCTCGCCATATTCATCTAAATATCCTTTATGAGCACTTATTTCATTAACAACAATTTGGCCAATTATATTAGTAGGTATTATTATAATTGAAAATAGGATGGCTTTTAAAAAGAATTTTTTTAAAATCATGCCTAAATATATCATAATTAAATAACTTTTTTATTGAAAGTGAAAAACAGAATACTATAAAAGAGATTTTAAAATTACTCTAAAAGTAGAGCAATTAAATAATTTTTTTCATATTGGTCATAGAATCTCTCAATTTTTTTCCAATTATTTCAATTGGATGAGATCTGATAATTTCATTTATTTCTATTAATTCTTGGTTGTCTATTTCATTAGAATCAGAAAATTTCGCTCCCAATACTTCCTTAGAAACTTTTTTAAAAAAATCTCCCAGTAGTGGTCTACATGCATGGTCGAATAAATAACATCCGTACTCTGCAGTATCTGAAATTATTCTATTCATTTCGTATAATTTCTTTCTAGCAATAGTATTGGCAATTAATGGAGTTTCGTGAAGTGATTCATAGTAAGCAGATGCATCTTTAATACCAGCATCTGTCATTGTTTCATATGCCAATTCCACTCCAGCTTTTACCATTGCTACCAACAAAAGTCCATGGTCAAAATATTCTTGTTCAGAAATATGACTATCGGTTGGTTTAGTATTTTCAAAATTAGTTTCTGAAGTTTTAGCTCTCCAGGATAATAAATTTTTATCCTCATTTTTCCAATCTTCCATCATAGTACTTGAAAAATATCCAGATAAAATATCGTCCATATGCTTATGAAATAAGGGTTTCATTATTTGTTTTAGTTCTTCAGAAATTTTTAATGCTTCAATTTTAGCTGGATTTGATAGTCTATCCATCATATTGGTAATTCCACCATGTTTTAATGCTTCTGTAATTGTCTCCCAGCCATATTGAATAAGTTTGGATGCATAGCTAGATTCAACTCCCAACTCAATCATTTTGTCAAAACAAAGTATAGAACCTGTTTGTAAAACACCACATAGGATAGTTTGTTCTCCCATTAAATCTGATTTCACTTCTGCTATAAACGAGGATTCTAGTACTCCAGCTTTATCTCCACCTGTAGCAACTGCATATGCTTTTGCATACTGAAGACCTTTTGAAGAAGGATCATTTTGGGAATGAACTGCAATAAGTGTTGGAACTCCAAATCCTCTCTCAAATTCTTGTCTTACTTCACTCCCTGGACATTTAGGTGCCACCATAATTACGGTAATATCTTCTCGAATCTTCACACCCTCTTCCACAATATTAAAACCATGAGAATAAGAAAAAATAGAATCTTTTTTCATTAAAGGAATTACTTTATCTACAACAGAGCTATGGTTTTTATCAGGAGTCAAATTAATTACTAAATCAGCTATTGGAATCATTTCTTCATAGTTGCCAACCGTAAAATTATTTCCAGTTGCATTTTTATAAGAATCCCTTTTTTCTGCAATTGCCGAATCTCTTAAAGTATAGGAAATATCTAAACCAGAATCTCTCATATTAAGACCTTGATTAAGACCCTGCGCCCCACAGCCAACAATAATAATTTTTTTTCCTTTTAAGCAACTTACTCCATCTGAGAATTCAGATTGCTGCATTAATCGACACTTCCCTAATTCTAATTGCTGTTCTCTAATAGATAATTGATTAAAATAATTTTGCATAGTTTTTATTTTTCGTTTAATATTTCTGTAATATTTAATGGTTCTTTAGTAACAGAAATTCTGCCAGATCTTACAAACTGAAGTAATCCGTAAGGAGCTAAATCTTTATATAGTTTTTCAGTTTCTTCCCGAAATCCTGTTTTTTCTATTACAAAAAATTCAGGGGAGACTGTAACAATTTTGGCGTGACTATTTTTAATAATATTTTGAATATGCCTTTCTTCAAATAGAGATTTTGATTTTACTTTATAAAGTGCTGACTCTTGAAAAATTGTTTCTTTATCTGTATGGAAAAATGCTGCTATTACTTCAATTTGCTTTTCTATTTGAGTAATAATTTTTTTAATGTCTTTCTCACTTACCTTAACTACGATTACAAACCTATAAATTTGATCTAATTCCGAAGGAGAACTATTTATAGTATCTATATTTATGTGTCTTTTTAAAAATATAGCAGAGATCCTATTTAGTAATCCAATGTTATTTTCTGTATATATAGAAACTGTATAATTTTCTTTTTTTTCCATTTAACTTAATCTCATATTTGAAACAGATTCTCCAGTAGGAATCATTGGAAAAACATTGTCTTCTTTTCCAACTACTACCTCCATAAAAAATGGGTTAGGGGAGTCTATCATTTTTTGTATATTTTTCTTTAAATCTTCTCTTTTAGAAATTCTTTCAGATTCAATTTGATATCCGTTGGCAATTGCTACAAAATCTGGATTTACCATTTCTGTAGAGGAATATCGCTTGTCAAAAAATAATTGTTGCCATTGTCTTACCATTCCTAAAAAGTCGTTGTTAAGAACTACTATTTTTACTGGAACACCAGTTTGGAATATGGTGCCCAGTTCTTGAATAGTCATTTGGAATCCACCATCCCCAATAACTGCAATTACTTCTCTTTTTGGAGCACCCATTTTAGCACCTATTGCAGCTGGTAATGCAAATCCCATAGTTCCCAATCCGCCAGAGGTAATATTGGATTTAGATTCGTTAAATTTGGCATAACGACAGGCAACCATTTGGTGTTGTCCTACATCTGTTACTATAATAGCATTTCCTTTGGTTGCAATATTAATTTGATGAATTACTTCTCCCATCGTTATTTTTTCTTTTTTTGGGAAAAGGTCATCTTTAATTACTTTATCGTATTCTATCTGGTTTAACTCTCTAAATTTTTCCAACCATTTTTCGTATTTCTTTTCTTCTACTTTTTCAATTATTTTTGGTAAAGTATTTTTTAAATCTCCTAGTACGGCTACATCCACTTTTACATTTTTATTTATTTCAGCAGGATCTATTTCTAGATGAATAATTTTAGCCTGTTTTGCATAGTAATTTAAATTTCCTGTAACTCTATCGTCAAAACGCATACCCACTGCAATTAAAAGATCACACTCATTGGTAAGTACATTTGGTCCATAATTTCCATGCATTCCCAACATACCTACGTTTAGTGGATGGTCGGTTGCTAATGCCGATAGACCAAGAATGGTCCATGCGGATGGAATTCCAGTTTTTTCAATTAGCTTCTTAAATTCTTCTTCTGCATTTGCCAGTATTACCCCTTGACCAAATAAGATAAAAGGCTTTTTGGCTTTGTTAATAAGAGCACAAGCATCGGTAATAGAATTATCTGATATTTCAGGTTTTGGATTATAACTTCTTAATTTTTTATGCTTTTTATATAAAAATTCTGTCATTTCAAACTGTGCATCTTTAGTGATGTCAATTAGAACTGGTCCTGGTCTTCCAGATCTTGCTATGTAAAATGCTTTAGACAATATGGTAGATATTTCAGAAGCTTTGGTAATTTGATAGTTCCATTTGGTAATGGGAGTAGTAATACCAATAATATCGGTTTCTTGAAAGGCGTCAGATCCCAACAAATTGGAAGCAACCTGACCGGTAATACAAACCATGGGAGTTGAATCAATTTGAGCATCTGCAATTCCAGTAACTAAATTGGTTGCCCCTGGTCCAGAAGTAGCTATGACAACTCCTACCTTTCCAGAAGACCTTGAGTATCCCTGCGCTGCATGGGTTGCACCTTGTTCGTGCCTTACAAGAACATGATTTATTTTATCTTGAAAGTTGTATAAAGAGTCATAAAATGGCATTATTGCACCACCTGGATAACCGTATATCAAGTCAACATTTTCTTCTAATAAGCATTTTATAATCGCTTCAGATCCTGAAATTTTCATATTTAAATATTATCTGTTATACATCCAAGGGATGCTGATGAAACACATTTTGCATATTTGTAAAGACTACCCCTACTTACTTTTAAGCTAGGTTTAACCCATTTGGATTTCCGTTCCTTTAAAGTATCCTCATTTACTTCTAGAGTAATTGTATTTTTAATAGCATCAATGGTAATAGCATCTCCGTTTTCAATAAGAGCTATTGCTCCACCTTTTTGAGCTTCAGGAGAAATATGTCCTACTACAAATCCATGGGTACCCCCAGAAAACCTTCCATCTGTAATAAGAGCAACATCTTTTGACAAACCAGCTCCTACAATTGCAGAAGTAGGCTTAAGCATCTCAGGCATTCCTGGTCCTCCCATTGGTCCTTCGTTCTGTAATAAGAGCAACATCTTTTGACAAACCAGCTCCTACAATTGCAGAAGTAGGCTTAAGCATCTCAGGCATTCCTGGTCCTCCCATTGGTCCTTCGTATCTTATTACCACCACATCTCCTTTTACTACTTGTCTATTTTTAATTCCTAGGTTGGCTTCTTCTTCGCTGTTGTAAACTCTAGCTTTTCCTTTAAAAATTAATCCTTCTTTTCCTGTGATTTTGGCTACAGCTCCATCTATTGCTATATTTCCTTTGAGTATTCTTATGTGGCCACTTTCTTTAATAGGCTTTTCAATAGAGCTTATAATTTTTTGATCTTTAGTTAAATCTGGAAATTCTTCTAGGTTTTCCGAAAGACTTTTTCCAGTTACTGTAATACAGGACCCATCAATAAGTCCTTTTTCAATAAGATATTTTATTACGGCAGAAGTACCACCAACATCATGCAAATCTTCCATTAAATATTTTCCACTTGGTTTCAGATCTGCTAAAAATGGAGTTTTATCGCTTATTTTTTGAAAATCATCTAGTTTAAAATCAATTTTTGCAGTATGTGCAATTGCTAACAGATGAAGAACTGCATTGGTAGAACCACCCAAGGCAGTGATTAAAACCATTGCGTTTTCAAATGATTTTTTAGATATTATATCGAGAGGTTTTAAATCTAAATCGATAAGGTTTTTTATTGCACCACCAATTCTATTAATATCGTTTAATTTCTCTGAAGAAACTGCAGGAGTTGAAGAATTGTTAGGAAGAGTAAATCCCATTACTTCTATGGCAGAGGCCATAGTATTTGCAGTATACATTCCTCCACAAGCACCAGCACCAGGACAGGCATTTTTAATAATACAATCAAAGTCGTTTTTCTTTAATTCTCCGGAGACATGTTCACCCCACGCTTCAAATGCAGAAACTATATCTAGTTTTTTTGATTTGTATTTTCCTGAGGCTATGGTTCCTCCATAAGATAAAATACTTGGTCGATTTAATCTTAGCATTGCCATCAATGCACCAGGCATATTTTTGTCGCATCCAACTACTGTTACCAACCCATCGTAGCTAAGACCTTCTACTACAGTTTCCATAGAATCTGCTATAACTTCTCTAGATGGTAAGGAATATCTCATTCCAGGTGTTCCCATAGAAATTCCATCGCTAACTCCAATGGTATTGAAAATTAAACCAGTTAAATCATTTTGACCGATATTTTCTTTAATTTCTGTAGACAAATCATTTAAGTGCATATTGCACGGATTTCCTTCGTATCCGGTACTGGCTATTCCAATGAATGGTTGATTTAGTTCTTTTTCCGAAAGACCAATTCCGTACAGCATTGCTTTTGCAGCAGGTTGGGATGGATTGTTAGAAACAATATGACTGTATTTTTTCACTAGTTTTTATAATTATTTTCATGATTATTAATCGCTCTTCCAGAAGGATCGTTTTTCCCTGTAAATGAAGCGTCCCACTCTAATGCTGCTTTACTACTACAGGCAACAGATGGTTCAGAAGGAACAGACATTGCTGCTGTGTCGGAGGGGAAAAGAGATTTAAAAATACTTCTGTAGTAAAATTCTTCTTTATTTAATGGAGGGTTTATTGGAAATTTTTCTTTGGTTTTCTCAAACAAATCATCGCTTACTTTTTCATTTACCAATTCTTTCAGCTTGTCTATCCAACTATAACCAACTCCATCTGAAAATTGTTCTTTTTGTCTCCATACAATTTCATCGGGAAGAAGATCTTCAAATGCTTTTCTTAGAATCCATTTTTCCATTTTATCTTCAGAAATCATTTTATCACTTGGGTTTACAGACATAGCAACATCTAAAAATTCTTTGTCTAAAAATGGTACTCTCCCCTCAATTCCCCAGGCAGCAAGAGATTTATTGGCTCTTAGACAATCGTAGAGATGAAGTTTATTTAATTTTCTAACGGTTTCTTTATGAAATTCTTCTGCATTTGGAGCTTTGTGAAAATACAAATAACCTCCAAAAATTTCATCTGCTCCCTCTCCAGAAATCACCATTTTAATGCCCATAGATTTTATTACTCTAGCCATTAAATACATTGGGGTAGAAGCTCTTATGGTGGTAACATCGTAAGTTTCTAAATGGTAAATAACATCTTTAATAGCATCTAAACCTTCTTGAACAGTGAAAATAATTTCGTGATGAATAGTACCAATATATTCAGAGGCTTTTTTTGCTGCTAGTAAGTCCGGAGAATCTTTAAGCCCCACCGAAAATGAATGGAGAGAGGGCCACCATGCTTTTTTTTGGTCTTTGGTTTCGATTCTATTTTGACAATAGGTTTTGGCGATGGCAGTTGTAATTGAGGAATCCAATCCTCCAGAAAGTAAAACTCCGTAGGGGACATCAGACATTAATTGTCTTTTTACGGCTTTGGATAAACTTTCTCTAATGTGTGAAATATTGGTAGAGTTTTCTTTTACATTCTCATATTTTTCCCAGTTTCTCAAGTACCATTTGGTTAATTTTCCATCTTTACTAGAAAAATAATGACCAGGTGGAAATAATTTTATTTCCTTACAAAAGCCTTCCAAAGCTTTCAGTTCCGATGCTACAAAAAAGTTATCTTCTTTATCCCAACCCATATATAGTGGTATTATTCCCATATGGTCTCTAGCTATTAAATAAAAATCTTTTTTCTCATCGTAAAGAGCAAATGAAAATATTCCATTCAAATCTTCTAAAAAGTCGCTTCCTTTTTCATTGTAAAGTGCTAAAATCACTTCACAATCAGAGTTGGTTAAAAACTCATAATTGCTCTTTAGGTTTGACTTAATTTCTTGATGGTTATAGATTTCACCATTAGCGGCGAGTATTAAATTTTTGTCTTTAGAGTACAGTGGTTGCTTTCCAGATTTAGGATCTACAATAGAAAGTCTTTCGTGGGCTAAAATGGCATTTTTAGATGAGTAAATTCCTGACCAATCTGGACCTCTGTGTCTTATTTTACCAGACATTTCTAGTACCTGGTTTCTAATTTTCTCTGATTGACTTAAGCCAAAAGCAGCTACAATTCCACACATAATTTAGTTGTATAACTCTCCGTGCTGAGAGGCATCTAGTCCTCTTTCTTCTTGGTCCTCACGTACTCTTAGTGGAATTACTAAATCTACTAATTTGAATAATAAATAACTCATTAACAGGGTGAAAACAACCGTAATTACTATGGTAATAATATGGTACATAAAAGTAGTTGTTTCCCCATATATTAGACCAACTTCATTGGCAAATACTGCAGTTAAAATCATACCAACAATTCCACCAATTCCATGGGTTGCAAAAACATCTAAAGTATCGTCTACCTTACTTTTCTTATTGATTTTTACAGCAATATTACTGATTATAGCTGCTATGAATCCAATAAATATACTCTGACCTAGAGTAACAAAACCAGCAGCGGGTGTAATAGCTACCAAGCCAACTATTGCCCCAATACATGCTCCAATAGAACTCATTTTTCTATTAGAAAAGCGATCGTAAAAAATCCAAGTTATCATACTTGTTGCAGAAGCTAGACTTGTATTTGCAAAAGCAACAACTGCATCGAAGTTGGCTCCCAGTGCCGATCCAGCGTTAAATCCAAACCAACCAAACCAAAGCATTCCAGTACCTAAAATTACAAATGGGATGTTGGCAGGTTTTTCAATTATTTTCTTTCTCTGACCAAGAAAAATTGCACCTATAAAAGCAGCCAGTCCTGCTGACATATGAACTACGGTTCCTCCTGCAAAATCTAGTACACCCCAGCTTCGAAACAATCCGTCTGGATGCCAGGTCATATGCGCTAGTGGAGAGTAAATAAAAATAGTGAATAGCAACATAAATAAAATGTAGCTTCTAAATCTTATTCTTTCTGCAAAACTTCCAGAGATGATTGCTGGTGTAATAATTGCAAATTTTAATTGAAATAAGGCAAATAATAAAAATGGAATAGTAGAGCCAAAATCGACATTGGGATTTAAGGTTACATTTTTAAAGTTCATGTAAGTAAATGGATTTCCAATAATGCCGTATAAACTGTCTCCGAAAGCCAAGCTAAAGCCAATAAATACCCATACTACACTTACCACACCAAGGGCAACAAAACTTTGAAACATGGTAGAAATTATACTTTTAATATTTACCATTCCACCATAAAAGAAAGCCAATCCTGGGGTCATTAACAATACTAGAGCACAAGAAACAATCATCCAGGCAGTATCTCCACTATCAATTAGTAGAGTAGAGTCTGCAATGTAATCGTAGCTATTGTTTCCAATTAATATTACTAAAACAATTAACCCTAGAACGATAAAATTTAATTTTCTACCAAATTCTTTAAACATGCTATTTTACAATTTTGTATCCGTTGGTTTTTAAATAACCTATAAAATCAGAATAATTTTCTTTATTTATCTCTTCTTTTGATTTGAAATAAGAGTCGAAAATTTTAGAGGAATAATCCTTTGATTCAGATTCAGCTACTTCATAGTGGCTGTCTTTGGTTTGTCGGTACATGTTAAGGGTTCTACTTTTAGGCATAATAATTTATTTAATACTAAAATAGTGTAAATTTAACACTAAGCAAACTTTGATTAAAAAATTATTTAAACAATTGTATTTATACTCTTATAAATGAGGGTGATAGGGGAGGTAATTAGAAAAAAATCCGCAACCTGTCTATTGAAAAGTTACGGATGTTAGGTGTAGAGAGGAAGGGATTCGAACCCTCGTAACACTTTTGGTGTTAACACGCTTTCCAAGCGTGCGCCTTAAGCCACTCGGCCACCTCTCTATTAATTTTGGACAAATATATAGTTCTTAGGAGATTTGTGTAAAATATTACGATAATTATTTTGAAGATTCTTTTTTAATCCTTTCATTTGCAGACCTAAAGTTTCGGGGTGTAGCGTAGCCCGGTTATCGCGCCTCGTTTGGGACGAGGAGGTCGCAAGTTCGAATCTTGCCACCCCGACCGAAATAAATTAGCCCATCTTTGTATGGGCTTTTTTTTTGCTTTGTTGGATTTGAATAATCTATTTTAATAACTTCTATTTTCCATAACTTTTTATTAATTTAATTGCCTAATGAATTTACTGCGATGAAAAAACTACTATTTCTATTTTTACTGTCCTTTTCTTTTATGGCCAAAGGGCAAAAAATATTTTCTGTTAAGTACGAAAGCAGGGCAGATGTAAAAGTATTTGTGGTAGACTATGAAAGTAGAGCAGATTTGTTGGTCTATAAAGTAAAATATCAGAGTATGGTAGATAAAAACGAAGGCAAATGGTTTTTTGTAGATTATGAATCTTTGGCAGACAAAAAAATATTTTTTGTGGATTATGAGTCTAGAGCAGATCTTAAAATATTCTTTGTGGATTATGAGTCTAGAGCAGGCTGGAGAGAGAATTCTAAGAAGCATTTACTTTATTAATGGCTAAAAAAAATATTCCCAAATTGGGACTTTCTCAACAAGAGTTATTTCATGAAATGGATAACTATATGCATTCAGACATGGACTGGAAATCTGGTAAAACATTTGGTGCAGTTTATTATCCAGGAGAAGAATATTCCAAAGTTATATCCAAAGCGTATGTAAGATTCATGCATGAAAATGCATTTGACCCACAGCTATTTAGTAGTATTCTTACTATGGAAAATGAAGTAGTAGAACAAACGGCGTCTTTGTTCTCTCACGAAAAAGATAATTTATTTGGCAATGTAACTAGTGGTGGAACAGAAAGCATATTCTTGTCTATCTTATCTGCTAGGAACTGGGCCAAAAATAGTAAGGGAATAGATAAACCAGAAGTTGTTCTTTCTTCTAGTGCCCATCCTGCATTTTTAAAAGCAATGCATTTTTTAAATGTAAAAGCAGTAGTAATTCCTACCAAAAAAGACTTTTCTTTTGACTTAGATTCTTTTGAAAAAGCAATAAACGCTAATACTATTTTACTAATTGGTTCTGCACCAAATTATCCAACGGGAATGATGGATCCAATAGAATCTCTTTCCAAGTTGGCAGTAGATAATGGTTTGCTTTTGCATGTAGATGCTTGCATAGGTGGTTTTTTATTGGCTTACCTAAAAAAAATAGGAAAGGATATTCCGTTATTTGATTTTAAGCTAAGTGGAGTAACTTCTATCTCTGTAGATTTGCATAAGTATGCATATGCGCCAAAAGGATCCTCTGTTTTATTATATAGAAAGGAAGAACTTAGAAAAGAACAATTTAGTGTTTATCCAAATTGGGAAGGTGGTATTTACGGTTCTACTACTTTTTTGGGGACCAAGCCTGGGGGAATTGTTGCCTCTACATGGATGGCTCTCAATCATATTGGCCAAGACGGTTATGTGAAGCTTACCCATAAAACAATGGATGCTACCAAAGTTATAAGTGATTATATTCAAAACAGCAAAGACTTAAGTTTAATAGGAACTCCTATTATGAGTTTATTGGCTTTTAATAGTGAAAAGCACGATATATACCATATTGCAGATCTATTAAGTGAAAAAGGCTGGTATATAGGAAGGCTTCAAAACCCACCTGGAATACATTTGGTAGTTTCCCAAATTCATGCAGATGGAGCAGCTAAGGAATTGGTAGAGGATATGGAGGAGATAGTAGAAAAATTAAATACTTCTACAATTAAAAACAAGTTGTCTAAAGTTGGCGATAATTTATCTGTAAATGCTGTGAAGTCTCTAGGCTACAAGAGCCTAAAAAAAGCAGTGGTAGCTTCTACTGGTAGTAAGAATTCCAAAAAAAGGTTGATTTATGATTTAAAGAGCAGTCTCGATTTAGATCAAAGCAACGATTTGTTTAAGTCTATCTTAAACCGTTTCTACCAATAATTTTTTAAAGAGCATAATGCTTTCTATGTGGGAAGTATGTGGAAACTGATCTACTAGAGAGAATTTTTGTAATTCGTAGCCCATTTCGTGGAGCGTTGTTAAGTCTCTTGCTTGAGTACCGGGGTTGCAGCTCACATAAACTATCACCTTTGCATTTAGTCTAATTACTTTTCTTAAGGTTTTAGGTGCTATTCCAGCTCTTGGTGGATCAATGACGATAGAATGTATTTTATTTTGGTATTCGGGATTGTTTAAGAGGAACTTACCTACGTCTGCACAAATAAAAGTAAGTTCGGACAAATTGTTTTTTTGACTGTTTTCTAAAACATTTTTTTTGGCATTTTCAATCGAGGAACCAACAATATCTACACCTACTACTTTGTTATTGGTATATTTTGCAATGAGTTGTCCAATGGTACCAGTACCACAAAACAAATCCATTATTATTTGGTCTTTGGGTATGTCACATTCTAGTAGATAGTCTATTACTTTTTGGTATAATTTTTCTGCACATAAGGGATTGGTTTGAAAAAAGCTTTGCATACTAATTTCAAAATTTAGTCCATTGATGGTTTCTTTTATGGTAGAATTTCCTGTAATAAGTTTACTAGAGCCTTTGTCGAGTTTCTCTCTGTCGGCCACATCGACATCGTCGTTGGTGGTGTGGATTAGTCCTGCCAAACGCTCTCCAAGAATTTCTTTAAGATAGTTTCCAAAAGCAGGAAGGTCAAATTTGTTTAGGTACATGGAAGAAGTTACTAAGTTGAATAAAAGCTGGTTGTTGGAAAAGCTTTTTCTAACTACCAAATGCCTAAAAAAACCTTCTTTTTTTGGTGGGTGCCAAGCAGGAAATCCAGTTTGGTAGAGATGGTTTCTTATCAGAGAAAGTTTTGTATCTAGTTCTTGGTCAAAAAGGCCAGAATCGGCATCTAGATTTTCCACCATCCACCAGGTACCTTTTCTTTTAAAGCCAAGGTTAAATACATCGTCTTCTACCACTTGTTTTTCTAGGTTATAGCCAATGGAAGAAAAAGAATATTCCATTTTATTTCTGTAATGGTAATTAGATGGGGAAGAAATCCACTGATCGAAGAGAGAATCTATGTCTTTAATTTTTCCAATTTTAGTAAAAACTTCTTTGGTTACTTGAAGCTTCATCTTTTTTTGCTCTTCTATTGGAAGATTTATGTAGGGCGCTCCTGAAATAGGTTGGTATTTGGTAGTTTTTTCTTGTGGAGAATGTTGGATTATTTCGGTAATAGTCCCTTCGGCATAGTTGGGTTTTTTCTTGGTGATTTTTACGTTTGCTATTTGGCCTTTTATCCCGTGTTGTACAAAAACAATGTAGTCTTTTTCTTCTATATTTAGTTTGGCAATTCCTTTTCCTACAAAAGCATAATCTACTATTTCAAGTTTTATAATTTCTCCTTTTTTTATCATTTAATTAAAATTATATTTGAATAAATAACTTAAATTTTGAATATGACTTCTAAGACAAACTTCCACAAATTTCTCACAATATTAACAACTTTGGCCTTAACTTATTCTTTGAATGTAATCTATTCTCAAGATTTAAGTAGTTATGTAAGATTGTCTGGTGAGATTACCAATCCAAATAGCGATAAGATTACTATTAGAGGCAATGGATATATAAAAGTAATCGATGTAAATACCAATGGTACTTTTGACGATACATTGGTTATAAAAGAAGGAAACTTCACTTTCTATGATACTAAGGAAAGCACTGCTATGTATTTGGATCCGGGATACCGTCTTGATATTTCTTTGGATGGAAAGGAGTTTGACGAGACTTTAAAGTATAGTGGAATAGGAGAGAAACCAAATAATTTTAATGCCAGTTACTTTTTATTCAATGAAAAGAACGCAATAGACTCTGAAACTTATAAAAAGATGGAGAATCAAGAGTATTTCGATTATGAATTAAAAACACATGCTTCTTTAATGAAATTGCTCAACGAGTCTGAGATAGAAAACGAGAAATTTCTAGAGAATCAAGCAGACAAGTTCCGTTTTCAGATGCTAAATAATCTAATTACCAAGTTGGGAGAAGATTATTTTGCTGGAAAAACAAAAGGTATTATTACCCAGTATATGGACAGCGAAATAGACAAAATAGATTTTAAGGACTCTGTGCTGTTTGCTTCTAATAATGATTATAGATATTTCTTAAGTTCTTATTTTGTGGCTGGTCTTACTAGTGGAGACTTAAAGACCTTGGAACTATATAATGAAGAGTTATTGGAAATGCAAAAAAAATCTATTGTAACTACCTTAAAAAGAGGCATTTCTTTTTACAATATGGATAAGCTAGATGTATATTACCAAACTTATGTAAAGTTAGCTGCTAATGATAAGGACATAAATAGAATTAAGGGAAAATACGAAAGAATAAAAACTCTTAAAAAGGGAAGTCCTTCTCCATCGTTTAACTATCCAGATAGTAGTGGAAAAAACATCTCCTTAGAATCGCTGAAGGGGAAATTGGTGTATGTAGATGTATGGGCTACTTGGTGCGGTCCTTGTAAGGCGCAGATACCATTTTTAAAGCATTTGGAAGAGAAGTATAGAGAAGAAGACATTGCCTTTGTAAGTTTGTCTATAGACCAGCTTAAAAACATCTCTAAGTGGAAGGATATGATTGTAGATAAAGAACTGGAGGGAATACAAATAATTGCAGACAAAGCATGGCGATCCAAGTTTGTTACCGATTATGTGATAGAGGGTATTCCAAGATTTATTCTAATAGACAAAGACGGCAATTTAATGGATCCTATGGCGCCAAGACCTGCTATTTATGTGGAAGGGGAGATGCAACTCAATGAAGAGATTCAAAAAATATTTGACGAGAATATTTAGTTTAATAATTAGTTTTCTAGGTCTTTAAATAGATCTTTAAATTCCGACCAAAATACATCTAAGTTTAGAAGGTGTTTTTCAAAAAACTGAAAAGTCTCTGCCCAGGTATCTTTGTTGTAGAGGTTTACCTCATTTAGGGTAGTGGTAATTCTAGCACATTTCTTACCGTATTCATTTTCTTGTTCTCTATTCCACTGCCAGTCTGGGCCAAGGGTATTTTTAAAAACTGTTTTCAGTTCTAGAAACTGATCGTAAAACAGATTTTTTAGGCTTTGGTCTTGGTGTTGCAGGTCTATGTATACCTCGGCATATTTGGTTTCTAGAGAAATTCTAAAATAAATGTCTTTTACTTGGGTTGGATAATTTAGCCATTTTATTTTGCCAGTAGAGGCATTGTTTTTGGACATATACTTGCCAAAGCTGGTGTAAAAAAGTGTTTTTATCTCTCGTTTGTGTTCCTTGCTATACATTATTTTATAAATATTTTATTTCTTTTTTAACAATTGCTTTTTTATTGGTACATATTGATATATTTGTTTCTTATTTATAATCATTCTTAATAAGGCTTGAAAAGAAATATTGTAATAGCAGACAACTCGGAACTTATTCTAAATGGGTTAAGATTTATTTTGCAGCCATTGGTAGGGGAAGGAATAGTTTCTTTTACTAAATACGCCCCGTTAAAAGAATATTTAAAGGCTACTAAAAATATATTATTGATTATAGACTATACTTCCAAGGGTTTTTCTTTGAATAAGGTGGTAGAATTGAAAAATAAGTATCCAAAGATGCTGGTAATGGCACTTACGCCTTATACCAATGCACAGACTATTGTTCAGGCGGTAGAGGCGGGGATAGAGAGCCATATAAAGAAGGAATGTTCTGTGCAGGAGATAAAAGATGCATTTAATGCTACTAGTGGTGGTAGTAAGTTTTTTTGTAACGATATAGTAGCTCAGATGAGAAAGGAAAATATAAATCCAAAGAATATTTCTTTTAAGTCTTTGGATCCCAATCCGGTGAGTTTGAGCGATAGAGAGCTACAGATAATTCGTTTTATTGCTGAGGGCTATACCAATTCTCAGATTGCGGCCATTGTCTATTTGAGCAACCATACGGTAAATACGCATCGAAAAAACATCATGAAAAAATTG